>JADMIO012610687.1_pt1 | contig 40548 bp, 44 predicted proteins | sample 8958161 | NCBI WGS metagenome assembly JADMIO01 (sample SAMN16585339, study PRJNA669376) | soil metagenome | isolation source: Crop rotation soil | place: USA: Cullars Rotation, Alabama | collected 2011
GCCGCGACTTCAAGTCACGTGAATTCCAAGCTTCGGATCCCACTGTGCTGGAAAGCGGCTCGCCCGGCGCCTGCAAGGATGCGTGGAACGGCGTCTTGAAGTGGCAGCTCGACGCCCGCCACCGCCCCTGCAATCTGGTCGATATCATGCCGCGCCTGAAAGAGACGCGCTGAGCTTGCGGCCGCTCAGAAGCTGGTGCGGCCGCGCTCGATGGCGACGAGTTCGAGTGTCGCGTTGGTGGTCTCGAACACCGCGGCGGCGATCTGTCCGGCGACGATGAAGCCGAGCCCGAACACCAGCGCCGGAGCGCCCACGAGCACGCCGAGCGGCAGGCCAAAGAACGAAATGGCAGAGAATTCGCCAACGAAACCGCCCGCGCCGCCAACAGCCGCGAAAAGGCCGCCGAGCAGCATCGCCCAGCCGACCGCGCTCAGCGCGTGGGCGACGACTTTCGATAGACGGAAGCGTGGCTGGAAGGCCGGAACATCGCTCTCTTGGGCGCGCGCGACGCGCGGCATGGCGACGTGGGCCTGCTGCGGGTCGGCGTAGCCGCTCGCCGCAGATTGATTGCCGACGTTATAGACGCGCTGACCGCCGGACGGCTGCGATGGCGGTTGTGCCGCTGGCTGCGCCGCTTGGCCGCCAGACTCGCGCGAGCGGGCGACGCGGGCTTCGCCCCACCGCCACTCGGCAATGCGGAATAGGCCCTCGCGCGCTTCCTGCGCCTCCGCGGTCGTCCCATGCTGTTCGACAAGGTGACGGTAGAACTGGAGGGCATAGTCCATCTTGCCCTCGGCCTCGGCCCGCCGCGCGGCTTGTAGCACCTGCACCGGCGTGAACTGCATCGACGTCTGCACCATGACGCAACCCCCTAACGCTCAACGCGAGCGATGCAACGCTACCACTGTCAATTCCGAATGTCCGCCCCAGGTCGAGCAGAAATATTCAAAACGCCGAACTTTACTAACAGCAGGGTCCGACAATTTGCCGCGCCCGTCTGCCTCTATAGATCTGCGAGCGACGCGAGGCGCTCGATGTGCAGGCCGGGAAAACCGACGAGCGTCGAGGCCAGCGAGCCACTGCCCGTCGAACGCGGCCGCGGCTCAATCTCGACCAGCCAGAATCCGCGCGCGCCACGCGCCATAAGTGCTGCACCCACGTGCTCCACCTTGAATGACGGTACGCCGTCGCCGACGATCAGCACCGGACAGTCGATCGGCATGTCGCTGATACGCGGCAGATCGCTGCCATCGCTAACGAGTTTTCCGGCGGTGCCTTTGTCGATGCGCAGCGAGCGGCCGGAGAGCGGCCGCGGAACGGGCTTGCGCTGGCGAACGGGCGTCGCGCGTGGCGGCAAAGGCAATGAGACAAGGCGAAGCGTGGTGACGGTCACAGCTTTTTACCCCCGTAAAAGCGCTGATCCAGGACTAAGTCATATAAATCTAACGGCAAAATTACGACGGCGCGAGGGTGACGGCGTGGCTTATCGCTCGCCGCGCAGTGCCGCACCGCGTTCAGGCGCCAAGTGCAGCGTGTAGAGAAGGCGCCGCCGCTGGTTGTCGAGCGCGTGCCGAAAATAGCCGTCGCGCCGATAGCGCGCAGCACTGCTGACGGCCCGCGCGCTCAAGAGCTTCACCTGCCGCATCCCGAGACGACGCACAAGATCGGCGTCCTCCAGCAATGGCAACGGCCGATGTCCGCCGACCTTGTCGTACTGGCGGCGGGCGATGAGCAGCCCCTGTTCGCCGTACGGCGATGGCAGCAGCGCGCCGCGCAGACGCACCGCGCCTTCCAGCAAGCGAGGCGCAAAGCCATCGTCGTCGAGCGCGAAGCGGAAGGCAGCGGCGGCATGTCGGGAGGTGCCGCGGTCGAAGCGCTCCATGAAGTGCGCCGCCTCGCGCTCCCAGCCCGGATCGAGCATGGTGTCCGCGTTCAAAAACAGCAGCCACGGATGCCGGGCCGCGTTGGCGCCGGCGCGCAGCTGCGCGCCGCGGTTGGGCGGTGCGGTGAGGACTTCGGCGCCGGCGTGATCGGCGATCTCGCACGTCTTGTCCTCGGAACCGCCGTCGACGACGACCACCTCGCGGACAAATCCCTCCAGCGCTGCGGGCACCAACGCGGTGAGCGTCTGCGGCAGCGTCGCTTCGGCGTTGAGAGCGGGAATGACCACTGAAACCATGAGGTTCTCTGCCACGGCCTTCGCTGCTTCAACAACCGCAATTCCGGGCATGCCCAAACGCACGGCAGTTGTTCTTGCTTTGTTCCATGAGCCACGTTAGGGTCCTGCCGGCAATTGCGGAGACGAAATGGCGAGGCAGCGCGAGAAAGCGACGGTGGAAGCGAGCCCAGGCGGTCTGGTCGACGACGAGCGCCGGCGCGGGCGCGGCGCACGCTCCAACCACACCGGCCGCTTCGAGGCCGAGCGGCGGGAGACGTTCGACGACGGCTGGGAAGGTCTCGGCGATCTCGACGCCTTCAAGACGACGGTCTTCGACAATCCGGCGCGCACCATCATCACGCGCAACGACAGCCCCGACATCTCGTTTGACCGCTCGATCAATCCTTATCGCGGCTGCGAGCACGGATGCGTCTATTGCTTCGCGCGGCCGACGCACTGCTTCCTCGGCCATTCCGCCGGGCTCGACTTCGAGACGAAGCTTTATGCGCGCACCAACGCGGCGGAGCTGCTCGAGAAGGAGCTGTCGAACCCGCGCTATCAGCCGGCGTGCATGGCGATCGGCACCAACACCGATCCCTACCAGCCGATCGAGCGCGAGCGGCGCATCATGCGCTCGATCTTGGAGGTGCTGGAGCGCACATCGCATCCGGTCGGCATCGTCACCAAGTCGGCGCTGATCACGCGCGACATCGATATCCTCGCGCGCATGGCGGAACGCCAGTTGGCGCGGGTATGCATATCGATCACGACGCTCGATGCGAAGATCGCCCGCGCCATGGAGCCGCGCGCACCGACGCCAACGAAGCGCCTCGACGCCGTGCGCCAACTCGCCGAGGCCGGCATCCCGACAACGGTGATGGTGGCGCCGATCATCCCCGCGCTCACCGATCCGGAGATCGAGCGCATCCTCGATGCGGCGAAGGAGGCGGGCGCGCGCTCGGCCGGCTACGTCATGCTGCGCCTGCCGCTGGAGATCAGTGTCTTGTTCCGCGAGTGGTTGGCGTCGGAGTTCCCCGACCGGGCCGAACGCGTGATGCATCTGATGCAGTCGATGCACGGGGGGCGCGATTACACATCCGACTGGGGGGTGCGCCAGCGCGGCACCGGTCCCTACGCCGACCAGGTCGGCATGCGCTTCCGCCTGGCTATCAAGAGGCTGGGCCTCAACCAGGACCGCAGCGAGCTCCGGACCGACCTCTTCAAGCGCCCCGTGCTCGCAGGGCAACAAATGCCGCTTTTTTGAAGGTTTTCCTCAGGCATCTTCATGCCGCGCTTTGACTTGGCGCCGGAGCGGGTTGAACCTTCCCGGCTATGGGGAATGCTGCCGCCGAGCTTCGACCGCGCCCGACCTTCGAGTTGGAAGCGGCGGAGCTGCAGCTGCACGGCGGTCCGGTCGCCGGCGTCGACGAAGCGGGCCGAGGACCGCTGGCCGGACCCGTCGTGGCAGCAGCCGTCATCCTCGACCCCGAGCGCATCCCAGACGGCATCGACGACTCTAAGGTGCTCGACGAGGAAGCGCGCGAGTTCCTTTATGTGCGCATCAGGGCGACGGCGATCATCGGCGTCGGCATCGCCGACGTGAAGCGCATCGACGAACTCAACATCCTGCACGCCACGATGTGGGCGATGGCCCAGGCGGTTGCACAGCTTCCGCAGACCCCGAAACTCGTCGCCATCGACGGCAACCGCGCGCCGCAGCTTAACTGCCCGTCGCGGACGGTGGTGAAGGGCGACGCGCGCTGCCTGTCGATCGCCGCCGCGTCGATCATCGCCAAGGTGACGCGCGACCGGCTGATGGTGCAGCTCGCCACCGCCCACCCGGGCTACGGCTTCGAGCGCCACAAGGGCTACGGCACCGCCGAGCATCAGGAGGCGATCAAGCGCCTTGGCGTCACCGTGCATCACCGGCGCTCGTTCCGCGCCGTGCAGCTCGCGCTCGGCCTCATCACCGAGGACGAGGAAGTGGTGTAGAATCCACTAATGGCCGCAAGCCGTTGATGTGACTCGCATCTGCATCGGCAACCGATAAATCGCTTCCCAGCGGACTCCTCGCACAGCTAGAATCCACGGGCTTCGGCACCTGCCGGAGTGCGTGTTCCCCCTGTTGCGAAAGTTGCGTTCACATGGTTCTGCGTCGTTCGTCCGCGGCCCAATCCGCCAATCGCGTCATCGTCGGTGATTGCCTTGCAGCGCTGAAAAAGCTGCCCGACGCCTCGGTCGATCTCGTCTTCGCCGACCCGCCCTACAATCTGCAGCTAGCCTCCGATTTGATGCGCCCCAACAATACGCGCGTCGACGGCGTCGACGACGATTGGGACAAGTTCGCGAGCTTCGCCGATTACGACAAGTTCTCGCGTAGCTGGCTCGCCGAGTGCCGCCGCATCCTGAAGCCGGACGGCGCCATCTGGGTCATCGGCTCCTATCACAACATCTTCCGCCTCGGCGTGGCGCTGCAGGATCTCGGCTTCTGGATCCAGAACGACGTCATCTGGCGCAAGGTGAACCCGATGCCGAACTTCCGCGGCAAGCGCTTCACCAACGCGCACGAGACGCTGATCTGGGCGGGACGCGACCAGCGCGCTCGCGCCACCTTCAACTACGAGAGCCTCAAGGCGCTCAACGACGATTTGCAGATGCGCTCCGACTGGCTGTTCCCGATCTGCTCGGGGCCGGAGCGGCTGAAGGACGACGGCGGCCGCAAGGCTCATCCGACGCAGAAGCCCGAAGCTCTTTTGCAGCGCGTGCTGCTCGCCTCGTCGAAGCCGGGCGACGTCGTGCTCGACCCCTTCTTCGGCACCGGCACGACCGGCGCGGTGGCGAAGCAGCTCGGCCGCCGCTTCATCGGCATCGAGCGCGATCCCGACTACGCCCGGGCCGCCGAGGAGCGCATCGCCAGGGTGCAGCCGTTGTCGCCGTCGGCGCTCGAGACGGTGCGCTCGAAGCGCGCCGAGCCGCGCGTGCCCTTCGGCACCATCATCGAGATGCGCCTCCTCCATCCGGGCACGGAGCTGCTCGATTCCCGCAAGCGGATTCGCGCGGAGGTAAAGGCCGACGGAACGCTCAGCTACGGCGGGAATCAGGGTTCGATCCACCGCCTCGGTGCGATCGTGCAGGGTAAGAGCGCGTGTAACGGCTGGACCTACTGGCACTTCGAGGCCGACGGGAAGCTGAAACCGATCGACATCTTGCGTGAAGAAGCGAAGCGGCAGCTCGGGTTGAGCGGCGCGCCGGCGGTAATTGCTGCTGAATAATCAAATCACTGAGCATCACTTGCGACATTTTCGCACAACGAGCCCCCCGCACGTGGAGGTTGGTTCCGGGCGCGTTCGCAATGCCGGAGGGCGCGACGCCGCTGTAGACGACTGCCGCATCTGGGTCTAATTCAAGCCCATTCATAGCCACATTTCCGGACACGCGTATGCGTCCCACCGCGCTGAGAACCGACCGCCTTCTCGTTATCGGCGCAGGTCCTGTCGGTTTGGCTATGGCTGACGCCTTGAAACAGCGCGGCGTCGCGTTCGATCACGTCGATGCTTCGGACGGCATCGGCGGGTTGTGGCGCCACGGCGTGTACCAGGGCGTGCATATCGTCTCGTCGAAGAAATCGACCGGCTTCACCGACTATCCGATGCCGGCGCACTATCCGGATTTCCCGAGCAGCACGCAGATGCTGCGCTATCTGGAGAGCTTCGCGCACGATCGCGACCTCAACGCCTCGATCGAGCTCAACCGCAAAGTCGTCCGCGCGGCGCCGCTCGCCGACGAGACCTGGCAGGTAACGTTCGAGGACGGCGAAGAGCGCACCTACAAGGGCGTCGTCGTCTGCAACGGGCATCACTGGGACAAGCGCCTGCCGCACTACCGCGGCCGCTTCACCGGATCGCTCATCCACTCCTCGGACTACAAGGAACCAAAGCAGCTGCGCGACAAGCGGGTGCTCGTCATCGGCGGCGGCAATTCCGGCTGTGATATCACCTGCGAGGCGGCGCGCGTCGGCGCCGCGTGCGACTGGAGCCTGCGCTCGGGCTATTGGTTCCTCCCCAAGATCGCCTTCGGCCGTCCGCTGACCGACCTGCCGATCTGGGGCCTGCCGGTGTGGGTGCAGCGCCTCGTGCTGAAGTCGCTCGTCCGCGTCTTCATCGGTGACTACCGCCAATACGGATTGCAGCGGCCATCGCACAAGCTCTTTGAGCGGCACCCGGCATTCGGCACGGACGTGCTGAATTACCTGCGTCAGGGCCGCATCAAGCCGCGCCCGGACATCGCCCGCTTCTCCGGCACCAAGGTGCATTTCGTCGATGGCAGCGTCGGCGAGTACGATCTGATCGTCGCCGCCACCGGGTTCAACAACGCCATCCCGTTCCTGCCCGCGAACCTCGTGCCGGTCGAGAACGACATCGTGCAGGTGTACGGCGGCGCCTTCCCCGAAGCGGTCAAGAACCTCTACATCGTCGGCTGGGCGCAACCCCGCAACGGCTTCGGTGCCATCATCTCGCCGGCCGCGAAGCTGTACGCCGCGATGATCGCCATGCAGGACGAGATCGACCTGCCGATCGGTTATGTCTTGAAGTGGCGGGGGCTCAAGGTGCCGTCTACGCACCTGATCGATCCGGGGTCGACGCGCCGGGTGATCTGGCTGGCGCACAAGGTGCTGCCGCTCCTGAAGCGGCGGGCGCGCATCATCGCCGAAACCCAGGGCCGTCCGCCCTTCGACCCGTCGCTTTATGATTTCGACGGGCGCGACAAGGCCGTCGCCGTCAACGAGTGACGGCGCCGAACCTCAATTCAGCTTTGGCTTAGCGGTGCACGCGCTCGCGGGACGGCACGTCGGTCGGCAGCAGCTCGCCAGTGCGCTCGCGGTAGGCCAGGCCCGACCGGTAGGGATAGGCGTAGCCGCGGTAGTAAAACAGGACCGGGGTGTTGGCGTTGGGGTCGGGCCGGCGGTACTTCACCTCGCCGGCGGGCGTCCGGTAGAACTCGGCGCTGGCGTCAGTGTTGGTAACGGCGAGCAGGGCGAGCGCCGCAAAGGCCGCCGAGCCGAGAGCAAGGGTGTCCCGCATTTTCTTCCTCGTTGATCCAATGAGGACTACGGAACAACGTCGTTTCCCCCCGCGCCTCATTTCGAGAAAGTAACAACGGTCGCTTAACTAAGGGTGACTGCAATGCCACGCCGGGGCGCCAACGCACGCCGAATGCCCCGTCACATCGGCCGCTCAGAGCCGCCGGAACATCACAAGGGCGTCGACGGGGCCGAGTTGCGGATGCCGGAAAGCGCCGGGCAGGCGCCCCGCGACCTCGAACCCGAGGCTCTGCCAGAGGTGCACGGCGTCCTTGTTCGAGCTGACCACGAAGTTGAATTGCATGGCCGAGAAACCCCGCCGGGTCGCCTCGATAAGCGAATGCGCGGCCATGGCCCGGGCAATGCCGCGACCGCGCACGGCGGGAAGCGTGGCATAAGCGGCATTGGCGACATGGTCGCCGCCGCCCTTCTGGTTGGCACTCAGAAAGTAGGTGCCGACGACCCGGCCGTCCTGCTCGGCAACAAAGACCTCGCGCCCGGGTCCCATCCAATAGGCGAGGGCGTCGGCCTCACTCTTGTCAGCCGGCAGGGCGTAGGTCTCGCCGGCCCGAATGACGGGCTCGAGTATGGCCCAGATAGCAACCCGATCCGCCAAGATCGCGGTCCTGATCAGCAATTGCGGGTTCACGGATCGACCTTCGAAGTCAGGAACTTTTTTGTTATCATTGACGTCATAAGGTAGAGGCTGCGTCCCCTCGAGTTGCGGAGCATACAATGGCCGCCCGTGCGTATTGGAAGGGCTTTCTACGCCTCTCCCTCGTGTCGATCGCCGTCGAGATCTACAACGCCGTCGAGTCGAAGTCCGAGATCTCCTTCCGGCAGATCCACAAGCCCTCCGGCCGCCGCATCAACTACACCAAGACGGTGCAGGGCATCGGCGAGGTGAAGAGCTCGGACATCGTCAAGGGCTACGAGGTCGACAGCGACACGTACGTGACCCTCGACCCCGACGAGATCGACGCGGTCAAGCTCGAGAGCAAGAAGACCATCGACCTCGTCAAGTTCGTCGACGCCGACGAGATCGACCCGCGCTACTTCGAGCGCCCCTATTTCATCGCCCCGGCCGACAAGCATTCGGGTGAAGGCTACGTCGTCATCCGCGAAGCCTTGAAGAAGACCGGCAAGGCCGGCCTCGCCCAGCTCACAATCGGCGGCCGCGAATGGCTCGTCGCCATCACCGCGCTCGGCGATGGCCTCCTTATGGAGATGCTGCGCTACGCCGACGAGCTGAAGGAAGCCGACCAGTTCTTCGACGAGGTGCCGACCGGCAAGCCCGACAAGGAGATGGTCGATCTCGCCGTCGAGCTGATCGAGCGCAAGGCCGGCAAGTTCACTCCCGATCAGTTCGAGGACCACTACGCCACCGCACTGCGCGAGCTGGTGCAGAAGAAGATGAAAGGCCAGAAGATCAAGGCCCCGCACGAGGAAGCAGGTCCCGGCGGCGCCAAGGTCATCGACCTGATGGCAGCGCTCCGCAAGTCGATCGGCGAAGGCAGCGGCGGCAAGGCGAAGTCGGCACGCTCCACCTCGCGGCGCACGCCGGCGCCACGCCGCGGCGGCACGAAGAAGCGCGCCTAGAGCGGCGCGCCAACGCTAAGACGGAACGCCGGCGATGGCGAAAAAGCCGCCCAGCAAGAAGCCGTCCCGCCTCACCGGCTCGGCCGAGCTGGAGGAGAGTGCGCCGCGCAAGCTCATCGAGTTCGACCCGGCGACACTGCAGGCGCTGCAGCTCCTCGCGCGCGACTCGATGAAAGATTTCCAGGAGCTGGCCGACGAGGCCTTCCGCGATCTACTCAAGAAGCATGGACGCCCGGCCGGCCTGAAAGAAGCGCTGCGCCAGTCGACCCGCGTCATCCCCGCCAACGACCAGAACGGCGCGCGCACGCGCCGAAACAAGACGCGCTAGACGAAGCTTCCGCTAAACGATGGACGCGCGAAGCGCCGGGCAAGCGGGTCATTCGAGGTTAACGGCCAGCGGCAAATTGCTGCGCGCGCGTTACCGGCTCGCGGCGGGCGAATGCGATGTGGTGGGGCCGCAAGCTGGTTAACAAAAAGTATATTGCAGAGCGTTGCAAGTGTTTGAAGGAACACGATGTTTCATCATCGACTTGAGCATGCAAAGAGGCCCTCATCGCAAACAATCGAGGGAATATCTGATGCAAGCCCTGATAGTCGGTACGATCGCTGTTGCCGCCGCCACGTTGGCCCCCTGGGCCTCGGCCCGCGCTCAGAGCGGCGTCGCTTCTCACTACTCGGACCTGTCGGTCACGGCGAGCGGACGCGCTTACAAGTCGAGCGCCATGGTCGCCGCCCACCGCTCTCTTCCTTTCGGCACCAAGGTGCTGGTCAAGAGCGCGAGCACCGGACGCTCGGTCGTGGTGACGATCGTCGACCGTGGGCCATTCGTTAAAGGCCGCATCATCGACCTGTCGAAGGGCGCCGCCGGCGCGCTCGGCTTCTCGGGCCTGCACAAGGTGCACCTGGCCGTTCTCGGCAAGGACGGCACCGGCAAGAAGGTCAAGACGGCCCAGAACGACAAGTAGGCTACTCTACCTACCCCTGCATGCAGCGCCTCCGAGCCAATGCTCGGAGGCGTTGTCGTTTAGAGGCGCCTGCCCCCGATAGCACCGCGTTATTTGGCAATTGAACGGGCGCCCACACGCAAATTTCAGCGCTTTTCGGCAGCATTGGGCCTCGGGGCCAGCGGCTGAGGCGCATGTCGACAATCGTTAATGCACTGATCGCCGGTCGGCATCGGCGGCTGCTCCGCGGTGTGCTGTGGGGCGCGATCTTCGCCGCCCTTTTGGGCCTGGGCTACGGCTTCGTGCATTGGCAGGTGCGTAGCTACATCCGTCACGATCAGCGCGCCGAGCTGGCGCGCATCAATTCCATTCGCACGGGCGTAGTGGATGCCCTGCGCATGCTGCAACGGGACGCCACCGCCGCTCCCTGCTCGCCCGACTTCCTCGCCCAGATGCGGCGCGTGGCGTTCCTGCCCGACGGGCTCAACGAGTTTCTTTACGCGCCGGGCGGCCGCATAGAGTGCTCGACCAGCCGGCCGAGCTTTGAGCCCCCGGTGATGCTTGCCGCGCCCGACATCACCACGCCGAAGTCGAACGACCCGAGCTGGCGCGTGGATCGTGACCTTGCTTCGATCGGCCTAGTAGGCGTGATCGGAACCATCGCCCAAATCGGCAACTTCGCCGTCGCGATCCCGCCCTACAGCCGTTACGAGAACGAATCGCCGTGGCTGCACAAAGAGCTCGTCGCCCGCGGCGCCGACGGGAAAGTCTGGAGCGTCGCCGGCGATCGCGGGTTATTCGAGAAACTCGAAGCCGAAAAGCATCCTTCGCTCGGCGCTGGCCTCACGACGCTGACATCCTCTATCTGCGATCCGGCCGGCCCTTATTGCGTGGCCTCTCGCGTAAATCTCTTCGACTGGGCGAAGGACTGGCTGCCCATCCTCTCGTCGACCATCCTGCTGGCGGCGCTTTTCGCCTGGGTATGCGCCAACAACATCGCCGACTGGCTCGCCAGCTATTGGTCGTTCGAGGCGCGCTTCTCGCGGCGCCTCAATGCCCAATCGATCGTCGTCGCGTACCAGCCGCTGGTCGATCTCAAGACCGACGACATCGTGGGCGTTGAAGTACTGGCGCGCTGGCGCGACGTCGACGGGACCCTCGTGGCGCCGGGTCGCTTCATCGACATTGTCGCTCGCTCCGGCCGCACGGGCGAGTTCACGCAGATGGTCGTCGACCGCGCCTACGCCGAGTTGAGCGGGCACATCGGGCGCGACATGCCGCTGGAGGTGAGCTTCAACGTCTTCGCTAGCGATTTCGACAGCACGGACCTGCTCAATACCTTCGGAAAGTTCCTTGCCGAGCCGCAGCGCTTCCGCCCCGCCGTGGAGCTCGTCGAGAACCACGACATCGACTACGAGAGCGCACAGTGCACGATCGAGGCGCTGGCGGCGGCCGGCGTGCGGACCTTCATCGACGACTTCGGCACGGGCTATTCGAGCATCGAGCGCGTCGCGAGGCTCGCGGTGCACGGCGTGAAGCTCGACCGCTCGTTCGCCATGTCGCCGCCCGACAGCGTGATGGGCCGCATGCTCGTGCAGGTGATCGAGATCATCAAGACGACGGGCAGGCTGATCATCGTCGAGGGCGTCGAGACGCTCGCGCGGCTCAATGTTCTGCGCGCTACGGGCTTGGTCGACTACGTACAGGGCTACGTGATCTCGCGCCCTCTCGACATCAACGAGCTGTCAGCGCTGCTCGCGCGCGGCAATGCCGCGTGGTCTATCCGTCCGGCTGCCGCGTAGCTTAGGGGCGCTAGTGCAGCGCCATCCCGGGCGGCGGCGCGAACACCGCCTCGGCGAGTTTGACGGGATCGCGCTCGCCCGCCTCGAAGGCGGACGACAACTGGGCGGCCAGCTCGTTCACCGTCAACACGACATTGCGCCGGGCCGCGAGGCCGAGCGCTGTGTCGATGGCTTTCTGGAGAATGGCGAGATTGTCGGGGCTTACCAGCGGGGGGAACATGTAGCTCGACGGCTCCGTGTTGCTGCATCGCAAAAACGGATAGGCCGCGATTCGAGTTCCGATATGGACGGTGCCTGCGACACAAGCGACACGAGCGCGCTTATCGGCGATCATGCGGCTATCAGGATACAGGCAGTGCGAGGCTGCGATGACGGGTGATGAGGAAGAGCTGACGACCTGGACGCTGGGCGCCATAAAGTCGGCCGGTATGGTTCTGGAGGGCACCTGCACGACGCCCAACTGCAATGAGTTCGCACGCTTCGACCTCGACGGCCTAATCGGCCGCTTCGGCGCCGACTGGCGCGTGCCGGCGACGCTTCCGGTGCGCTGCTCGCTCTGCGGCGAGCCGTTGAAATTCCAACTCGCCGTCCTGCACGACGAGGAGTGAGAGTTACGCGTGCCGGCGCCCCCACACGATGGCGCCCGAGAGCCCCAACTTTCCCTTCTGCTTCTTTTCCTTCGCATCGAACGCCGCGCGCGCCTTCTCGACCTTGGCGCGATTTGCGAGCGCCCAATCGCCCAGCTCCCGGAGCGTCGCGATCAGCGTGCGGCCTAACTCGGTGAGCTCGTAGTCGACGCGCGGCGGAATGGTTGGATAGATGGTGCGCTCCACCAAGCCATCACGCTCGAGGCCGCGAAGCGTCAAAGTCAGCATGCGCTGCGAGATCGCGGGAATGGCGCGTCTGATCTCGCTGAACCGCATCGTGCCGTCCGACAGCAGCCGGACGACGTACACGGTCCACTTGTCGCCGATGCGCGCCACCACGTCGGCCACCATGCGGCATGACTCGGTATCATCCGTGTGCCCTGCGCCCAAAAATGTGCCTCCTTGCGGGATTTTTCGCGGTCATCAAATTAGCCCCGGTTACAAAATGTGACTGTCAGCGTGGGGTGTCAACCGGCGATAGCGGCAGCCCCATCCGGATCGGGAGATGACCATGAAGCTGCTGCATGTGGATTCCAGCATTCTCGGCGCCGGCTCGGTCAGCCGGCAACTTTCGGCGGAGATCGTCGCCGCCGAACGGCGGCTGCATCCCGCGCTCGAGGTCGCCTACCGCGACCTCACTTTGACGCCGATCGGACACCTTTCGGGCGCGCACCTCGCGGCGCGCAGTGGCGTCGTGCCGGAAACCGCCGAGGCGCAAGCAGATATCGCCGCGGGCGACACCATGCTCGAGGAGTTCCTCGCGGCCGACATCGTTGTCGTCGGGGCGCCGATGTACAATTTCGGCATCTCGAGCCAGCTCAAGGCATGGATCGATCGCCTTGCCGTCGCCGGCAGGACGTTCCGCTATTCGGAAAGTGGCGCCGAGGGTCTGGCGGCCGGCAAGCGCGTGATCGTCGCCTCATCGCGCGGCGGCTACTACGGCCCGCAGTCGCCCGCCGCCTTTCTCGATCACCAGGAAACGTACCTGCGCGGGATATTCGGCTTCTTCGGCATCAACGATGTCACGTTCATTCGTGCCGAGGGCGTCGCGCTCGGCGCCGAGCAGCGCGCCAAGTCGATCGATGCCGCACGCGTGGCGATCGACGGGCTGGCAGCCTGATCGCCCTCGCGGGTCAGCCGGGGCACAGCGGCGTGGCGGGCGCCGCGATCTTGCTGCAATGGCCGACGTGACTAAGCAGCAGGAGGTTGTGCTCGTAGTGCTTGTGCTTGCCAGACCGGTAGATGACCTTGGTCGAGGCGCCGTCGCTCCATTCGACTACTGCGGGGTCGAACTCCATCGGCGCAAACCACTTCTGTCCGGTTGCACGGTCGCACACTTTTTTCGACACCTCGTCGAGGCCGAAGATACTGGGTTCGGTCTCGTTGTCGGCGCGGCATGACAGGTAGTGCACGGTGGCGGTGCCGGCGAAGGCCGGCGGCGCAAGAACGGTGAAGGATACGCAAGCGAGACACACGAGCGCATGGCGCATGGACTGACCTCGTCTAACCAAATCCTGGAATAGACAGGATGCGCGAGCGCGGCGACGGGATTGTGTCCGCCCTAGCGGCCGAGACTGCGGCCAGTTTTCTTTCGGCGCGGCCGATGACTTAGCGCACGACGTCCGGCTCGATAGGCGACAGCACTGGCTGCGCGGCATGCCGCCCCTTGTCCGGCGACAGCTCGGCGCCGAGCCGCTTCAGCGCCTCGGAGGTGTCGAGGCGATCGAGCATGATCTCGATCAAGGCGGGGCCGCGATTGCTGGCGCGGGCGCGTTCGAGCGCGGCGTCGAGCTCGTCTTCCGTCGTGACGCGCTCGCCCCAGCCGCCGCCAAAGATCTCCGGCAGCCGATGATAGGCCCAAGGCTGGATGTCGTTGTAGGAGCCCTCGTGGATCACCCGCTCGGTCGTGTAGCCGTCGTTGTTCATGAGGAGCAGGATGAGATTGCTCTCGCGGCGGCACAGCGAGGACAGCTCCTGGGCACTCATCTGAAAGGCGCCGTCGCCGATCAACGCCAGCGGGCGCCGTGCGGGGTCGGCCAGGGAGGCGCCGAGAGTCGCCGGCAACGCGTAGCCGATCGACAGGTAGAAAGCCTGACCGATGAAGCCGACGTCGTGGTGCATGACGAGGTCGGCGGCGGCGACGATCGAGTCGCCCGTCTCGGCGATGACTGTCGTGTCGTTGCCGATGAAGCCGTTGATGCGCTTCATGACGCGGCTGACGGTGAGCTTGCGGCCGGGCTCGGCAACAAAGCCGGTATCGAGCAGCCGCGACACGCTGGTGAATGGCGGATGGGTGAGACCGGCTTTCGGCATGCGGTCGGCAAGTCCCGATACGACATCGCCGATCCACACCTGCTCGTAGACGTGCTGGCTGATCTTGAGACGCCCGGAATTGGCAAGGATCATGTGCCGGCCTTCGAGCCGGCCGGTGTTGACGCCGAGGCAAATGTCGCTGATCCAGGCGCCGAGGCAGAGCAGGACGTCCGCCTTCTCCACGACGTCGCGCACCTCGCGCCGCGACATGCCGCCCTCGTAGACGCCGATGGCTTGCGGATGGTGCTCGGAGATAACCGTCTTGCCGAGGAGCGTCGTGGCGACGGGAACGCCGCTCACTTCCACCAGACGATGGAATTCATCCATTAGCCCGTAGCGATGCAGTTCGACGCCGCCCAGGATCACCGGGCGCTTTGCAGTCAAGAGCAGCGCCATCGCCTCTTCGAGCGCCTCGGCCAGTGCGTCCGGATCGGAGGGCGGCCGCGCGGGAGCCGCGAAGGAACCCGGCGCGTGACACGGCCGGTCGACCATGTCGGCTGGGATCTCGATCATGATCGGGCGCTTCTCGGCCATGCAGCGGGCGAGCGCGCGATCGATGCGCTGCGGTGCCTCGTCCGGATCGTCGAGCAGGACCGAGGCCGCGGTGATGTGCGAATAGGCCTGCTGCATGGTCGAGAAGTCGCCGACGCTGTGATGCAGCAGCATGGAAGAGCGGCGCTGCGTGGTACGCGGGCCGCCGACGAGGACGACGACGGGAACCTGCTCGGCGTAGGCGCCGGCGATGGCGTTCATGGCGCTGAAGCCGCCCACACCCCAGGTGACACAGATGCAACCGATGCCGTTGATCCGCGCATAAGCGTCGGCGGCATAGCCGGCGTTGAGCTCATTGCAGGTGCCGACGAACTCGATGCCGGAGTCGATCAGCCGGTCCATGAACGTCAGCACATAGTCGCCCGGCACACCGAAGGCGTGCCGGAGCCCCGCCTGCTTCAGGCGCTCGAGGAGATAGGTGGCGACGGTGGATTGGGCCATATCTCTAGATGTGTCCCAAACTGTGCGGCTTCAAACCCCGTTAGCGCGGTCAGGCACGCGTTAGGCTTTAGATTCTCTTTCAACTGGTGGCCGATGACGCTGCACATGGCGCTCGCGAGATTCTTAGTCGAGCCGTGCTTCGCAATCCACATGTCTATGGCTTCCAGCACGTAGTGTTTCACAGCCTTCCGGCGGATGCTGACGAATCATCATCTCGCGGAAGGTGTGGCCATGCTGAGATCCACGCTTGCAGCGACTGTGCTGATGTCGCTGACCATCGCAGCCAACGCCGACGGCTTCGAACATCCTAGCCGGCCGGCCGTTCCCGCAGCTTGGAGTTGGACGGGTTGCTACGCGGGAGGCAACGTCGGCGGCCTTTGGGATCGCAGTGAGAACTGGACTGTCCGCACGCCGGGCGGCGCATTCTTTGGTGAATCGCTCGGTGGACATGACGTGGATGGCTGGATCGGCGGCGTGCAGGCCGGCTGCGACTATCAATTCACCGGCGGCTTCGTGATCGGCGCGCAAGGCGACTACGGCTGGACGAATGCCGATGGCACCCACCCCAGTGCGCTGGAAACCGGGGTGTTCTATCACAGCGACGTCGACGCGCTGGCGTCGATAACCGGGCGCATCGGTTACGCGTGGGATCGTTTGCTTGGCTACGTCAAGGTCGGGGGCGCTTGGGAGCGCGTCGACTACTCCGCTTCGACGATCCTCGTTGGAACGGCTTACACGGCAAGCGACACGCGATCGGGATGGACCATCGGCGTAGGCGGCGAATATGCCATCACCGATCATCTCTCCGGCGTCATCGAGTATGACTATTACGACTTCGGCACCGAGCGGATCAGCCTTACGCCGCAGATCGCCGGCATACCCACGGGTTTCCTCGACATCGACGAAAGCGCGAGCGTCGTACGCGCCGGCGTCAATCTGCGCTTCGGCCGCTAGTTCTCTTTCAGCGCGTGGCCGATGACCTTGCGCATCACGCTCGGCAGCGCCGCCGTGTGCAGGTCGCGCCGCGCCACCCACTGGCAGCGCTCCGGCTCCGCCCAGAAGGTGAGCGTCGCGTCGGCCGGCACCAGCGCCCGGTAGACGATCAGCTCCAGCCGGAAATGCGTGAAGACGTGCACGACGGTGCCCGGCACCGCCCACCAGTCGGCGCGTAAGGGCGCTGAGCGCAGCGCATCCTTGACCGGCGGCAGCAGGTCGCCCCACGCGGTGCTCGGCACTTCCAGCATGCCGCCGAGCAGCCCTGCCTCCGCACGTTTGCGCAAGAGCACGCAGCCGTCCTCGCGCAAGGCAACGAAGGCGAAGCCGACGCGCTGCGGGCGCTCGGCGCGCTCGAGCTTCATCGGCAGCTGCTCGGCAATACCGTGGGCCGCGGCGGCGCAGTCCTGTTGCACCGGACAGACGAGGCACGACGGGCGGCGCGGCGTGCAGATGCCGGCGCCGAGATCCATCATCGCCTGTGCGAAGTCGCCGGCGCGGCGTTCCGGGGTCAGCGTGGCGGCGAGCCGCTTCAGCTCCGTCTTCGCGGCCGGCAGCGATTGGCGAACGGCGAACAGCCGCGCCACGACGCGCTCGACGTTCCCGTCGACGGGCGTCGCGGATTCGCCGAAGGCGATCGCGGCGATGGCGTTGGCTGTATATGGGCCGATGCCGGGCAGCTTCTGCAGCTCGGCGATGGTCGAGGGAAACTTGCCGCCGAAATCCTCCACGAGGGCAATGGCGCACTTGTGCAGGTTGCGCGCGCGGCTGTAGTAGCCGAGCCCGGCCCAGGCGGCGAGCACGTCATCAAGTGGCGCGGCGGCGAGCGCCTTCACGGTCGGCCAGCGGGCCAGGAAGCGCAGGTAATAGGGAATGACGGCTTTGACCGTCGTCTGCTGCAGCATGATCTCGCTCAGCCAGACGCGGTAGGGATCGGCGCGCTTGCCGGGCGCCACGCGCCAGGGCAGGTCGCGGCGCTCCTCGTCGTACCACGCAAGCAGCGCGTCGACCGTGTCGGGGCCGGCCGGCCGGAGCGGCAGTTGCTTTCGCGCAACAGCAGTCAAGGGATCGTCTCCCGGCGCCCGCGAATCGATCCCCCGATGGTAAGCGTCGAATACCGCGCTGCAAACTCTCCAAGGCGGACTAAGCGTAGCATGGCCAGCAACACCGCAGCACTTCGCGCCCGCACGGCGCCGACGCCACACACGCGTGGCTACGTCTCGGCGCGGGCGGTGGGCACCTACGTGCCGAAGCTGACGCACAAGGCCTTCGAAAAATACGGCTTTGCCGCCGCGGCACTGCTCACCGATTGGGCGCTGATCGTCGGTGCCGACGTAGCGCAGTACACGGCCCCGGAACGACTGAAATGGCCGCGCGGCGTCGACATCGGCGGCGAGGTGGAAGACGGCGCGCAAGGACGCCCCGGCGCCACGCTGATCATCCGGGTCGAGCCCGCCCGCGCCCTCGACGCGCAGTACAAGGCGCAGCAGATCATCGAGCGCATCAACGGCCATTTCGGGTACCGTGCTGTCGGCGAGCTGCGCATCCTGCAGGCGCCGCTTCCCGAGCGTGCCCGAGCCCCGGCGGAGGCCCCGCGCGCCCCTGTCACACCCAACACCGCGCCCGAGCTTGCCGGAATTGCCGACGAGCGGCTGCGGACGGCGCTGGCGAACCTGAAATCCGGTCTGACTCAGCGCGCCCAAAGCCGCTGAAAAACCCCGACATCAGGGCGAGCATTAAGCTTCATTCACTTGGAGCGAGGCCCGTTTTGCCTTATTCCAACGCCCGGTAGCGTGCTAGTCGGGCGGGAGCGCCCGGGCCGCGATAACGCATTCGTCCAAGGAGCACACACGTGTCCGCATCGAAGTTCTACTCCGGCCGATTTGAGCTTGCGCGCCGCGCCGTGCTTGCCGCCCTTTGCGCCGGTGCCATCGGCGCCGCCATCGCCCTCCCCGTCGCCGCCCAGCAGCAGCAGAAGGGTCCGAGCGAAGTGCCGGTCGAGGAGCTGATGAAGCCGGTCGGCCTGCCGGACTTGGCGCTCGGCCCGGCGGACGCCAAGGTGACGGTCGTCGAGTACGCGTCGATGACCTGCGGCCACTGCGCCCACTTCACCAAGGACGTGTGGCCCGAGTTCAAGAAGAAGTACGTCGACACCGGCAAGGTGCGCTACATCTTCCGCGAGTTCCCGCTCGACAACCTCGCCGCCGCTGCCTCGATGCTGGCGCGCTGCGCCGGCCCCGACAAGGCCTTCCCGCTGATCGAAGTGATGTTCGAGAAGCAGCAGGAGTGGGCGTTCGGCGAAGGCAATCCAGTGCCGCGGCTGTTCGAGATCGCCAAGCAGGCCGGCTTCACGCAGGAGTCGTTCGACAAGTGCCTGACTGATCAGAAGCTGCTCGACGACATCACGGCCGGCCGCACGCGCGCCTCCGACGTGTTCGGCGTGCAGGCGACGCCGAGCTTCTACATCAACGGCAAGAAGCTCGACGGCGGTCCGACGCTGGACAAGTTCGACGCCATGATCGAGCCGCTACTGGCCAAGAGCTGAGCGTGAGCCGGATAGGCATCCTCGCCGCGCTTCTAGTGCTTCCTGCCCTGCTGGCGGGCTGCGGCGGCAATACCCTATTGCCGCCGACGACCGAGTTGACGCCCGACAAGGCGCCGGACACCGGCGGGGGCGCCTACCCCACCGCCGAGGACACGGCATCGACAGGCCCGGAGCGATTCAACCCGTTCGCCGACCCGAGCGCGAAGCCGGCGGGCGGCCGCGAGGTCATCGAGAATCCGACACCCGCCGATATCATGGTGGCCGGCACGCTGCCGGAGTTCGCGTTGGGGCGCCCCGACGCCCCCGTCACCATCATCGAGTACGCGTCGCTCTCCTGCCCGCACTGCCGCAACTTCCACCTCACCATCTTCCCGCAGTTCAAGAAGCAGTACATCGACACGGGCAAGGTGCGCTTCATCATGCGCGAGTTCCCGATCGGCAAGACGTCGGGTGCCGCAACCGTCGCGCTGCGCTGCGCCAGCATGGACAAGTATCTGACGCTCTATGGGAAATTCATGGAGCAGCAATCCGCCTGGGTCTCCCAGGAGGTGCGCCTCGACCCCGTATTCAAGGTCGCCGCGCAAGTGGGGATGACGCGCCAGCAGTTCGATGCCTGTCGCGAGAATCAAGCCATGATCGATGGGCTCAAGTGGGTGAAAGACCGCGGGCGCAAGCTCGGCGTCATGGGCACTCCCAACTTCTTCGTTGCGGGCAAGCTCGTAAAGAAGGAGCTCACGATGGAGGACATCCGCGCGATGGTGGATCCGCTGCTAGCGGGCCCGGCTACCGCGTCGGCTGGGGCGCCGAACTGATCCGGCTGCATCCGCTATGCTGAGCGGCGCCATACGCTGCGTGCAGGGACCGCGATGAAGATCACTCGCCTGAGGCTTCTGGGCTTCAAGTCGTTCGTCGAGCCGACCGAGCTTGTCATCGAGCCCGGGCTCACCGGCGTGGTCGGACCGAATGGCTGTGGCAAATCCAATCTCTTGGAAGCGCTTCGTTGGGTCATGGGCGAGACCTCGCACAAGAGCATGCGCGCCGCCGCCATGGACGACGTGATCTTTTCGGGCACCAACTCGCGCCCGGAGCGCAACTCGGCGGAAGTGACGATCTTCCTCGACAACCACGAACGCAAGGCGCCGGCCGAGTTCAACGACAGCGATCAGGTCGAGATCACCCGGCGCATCGAGCGCGAGGCGGGCAGCGCCTATCGCATCAACAGCCGCGAGGCGCGCGCCCGCGACGTGAAGATCCTATTCGAGGACGCCTCGACCGGCGCCCGCTCACCGGCGCTGGTGCGCCAGGGGCAGATCGGCGAGATCGTCAATGCCAAGCCCGAGCAGCGCCGCCGCATCCTCGAGGACGCCGCCGGCATCGCCGGATTGCACAGCCGCCGCCATGAGGCGGAGCTGCGGCTGAAGGCGGCGGAATCCAACCTCGCGCGGCTGAGCGACGTGCTCGGCCAGCTGAACAGCCAGGTCGAGAGCCTGAAGCGCCAGGCGCGCGCGGCGCGGCGCTACAAGGAGATCTCCGACGAGATCCGCCGCCAGGAAGCGCTTGTCATGCACCTTGCCTGGACCGACGCGCAGGCGCAGGTCGACGGCGAGGAGGGCAGGCTACGCGACGCACTGTCGGTGCACGCCGCCGCGACGGAAACGGAATCGCGGGCGCTGACCGAGGAGGCGCGGCTCGCCGAGCAGATGGACCCGCTGCGCGAGGAAGAAGGCAAGCGTGCCGGCATCCTCGGACGGCTGCGTGTCGAGCAGGAGAATTTCGAGCGGGAGGCGGCGCGTGCCGCCGAGCGCGAGCGCGAATTGCGGGCCCGGGCCGAGCAGCTCGGCAACGACACGGCGCGCGAGGAAGCGCTGATCGGCGAGGCCCGTCAGATCCTCGCCGACCTCGGGACCGAGACCGAGAAGCTCGCCGCGGCCGACGCCGAGGCGGGCGACAGCGAGCGCGGCGCGCGCACGCGGCTCGAGGCGGCGCAGGACGCTCTGCGTGACGCGGAAGGCAAGCTGGCCGAGTTGACCACCAAGGTCGCCGAGCACCGTGCCCGCGAGCAGAGTGTCGAGGCCAATGTCACCGAGCGCCAGGCGGTGATCGCCAAGCTCACACGCCAGCTCGCCGAGTTGCAGGCGCAGGCGCGAGAGATCGCCGGACGCGCTCCCGACGCGGAAAAGCTGCAGCAGATCACCGAGGCGGGACAGACGCTCGCCGACCAGATCGTCAAGTGCGAGACGCAGGCGCTCGCCGCCGAGGAAAACGCCCGCACCATCGCCGCCATCGCCGACGCGGCGCGCGAGGAAAGCAACAAGGCGCGCTTAGGCCTCGCGGCGATGCGCGCCGAGCGCGAGACGCTGGTCAAACTGCTCATCGGCGCGCGGCACACGGATTTCCCGCCCATCCTCGAGCGCCTACGCGTGGCGCACGGCTACGAGGCGGCGCTCGGCGCGGCGCTCGGCGACGATCTCGAGGCCCCTGCGGAACAAGAGGCCGCCGTCCACTGGCGTCACGTCGAGGTGCCGCGCCACGATCCGGTGCTGCCGGCCGGCGTCGATCCGCTTTCCGCCCACGTGCAGGCGCCGCCGGAGCTCGACCGCCGCCTGCGCCAGACCGGCATCGTCGCCGATCGCGCCCAGGGCCATAAGCTGCAGCCGGCGTTGAAGCCGGGCCAACGCCTCGTCAGCCGCGCCGGCGACCTGTGGCGATGGGACGGTTTCACGGCCGCCGCTGAAGGGGCGACACCCGCCGCCCAGCGCCTCGCCGAGCGCAACCGGTTGTCGTCGCTTGAAATCGAGGAAGCCGAAGCCCACACCGCCGCCGCGTCGGTCGCGGACGAAGAGCGCCAGGCCGTCGAGGCGCTGACCGCCGCACGCGCCGAGGAGCAACGCCTGCGCCAGCTCGGCCGCGAGGCGCAGGGCATGCTGGCGAAGACGCGTGACAGCCTCACCGCCATCGAGCGCGCGGCGCGCGACACGGAAAGCAAGCTCGCCGCCGTCTCGGGTGCGCGGGCGCGCGCCGAGGAAGAGCTTGTCGTCGCCAAGGATTTGTTGAGCGAGGCGGAGGAGGCAGCCGCAGCCTTCGCAGCCGCTGAGGACCTGGAGCCGGTGCTCGCCGCGGCGAAGACCGAGGCGGAAGCGCGCCGCATGGCCGTTGCCGAGGCACGCGCGGCGGTAAGCGACATCGAGCGCGAGCGGCGTGCCCGCGCCGATCGCGGCACGGCTATCGGTGTTGAGCGCGAACGCTGGACGACGCGTTCAGGCGGTGCCGAGCAGCAAATCGAAACGTTGAAGACGCGCCTCGTCGAAACCGAGCGCGAGCTCGACGGGCTCGCCGATGTCCCGGCGATGATCGAGGAGAAGCGCGACAAGCTGATGAGCGCACTCGCCGCAGCGGAGCGCGAGCGGCAGGTTGCCGCCGACGCGCTGGCGACGGCCGACACGGCATTGCGCGCGGGCGTGCAGGCGCTGCGCGCCGCGCAAGGCGCCGTGGCGGAAGCCCGCGAGGGCCGTGCCCGCACCGAGGCGCGGCTCGAGGGTGCCCGCACCCGCCGGCAGGACGTTTCGCGGCAGATCCGCGAGCAGCTTGGCATTGCACCGGAAGGCTGCCTCGCCCTCGCCGAGCTGCAGCCCGGCGCCTACATGCCGCCGCTCGCCGACGTGGAGCGCAAGCTGAGCAACCTGAAGATTGACCGCGAGCGCCTCGGCGGTGTCAATCTCGCGGCCGACGACGAGCTGCAGCAGCTCAGCATCCAAGCGGCCAACCTCGATACCGAGAAGGCCGACGTGGAGAGCGCCATCGCCAAGCTGCGCGCCGCCATCGGTCAATTGAACCGCGAGGCGCACAAGCGCCTGCAGGACGCCTTCGAAGCCGTCAACGCCCACTTCGGCAAGCTGTTCACGACGCTGTTCGGCGGCGGCGAGGCGCGGCTCGAAATGATCGAGGGCGAAGACCCGCTGGAAGGCGGACTCGAAATCATCGCCAAGCCTCCGGGCAAGAAGCCGGCGACGCTGTCGCTGTTGTCGGGCGGCGAGCAATCGCTCACCGCCCTGTCGCTGATCTTCGCGGTGTTCCTGACCAACCCGTCGCCGATCTGCGTGCTCGACGAGGTCGACGCGCCGCTCGACGACGCCAACGTCGATCGCTTCTGCCGCCTCCTCGAGTCGATGGCGGCGGAGACGGCGACGCGCTTCCTGGTCATCACCCACCACCCGATGACCATGTCGCGCATGAGCCGGCTGTTCGGCGTCACCATGGCGGAGAAGGGCATCTCGCAGCTCGTTTCGGTCGACTTGCAAACCGCGCAGAGCTTCCGCGAAGCCGGCTAGGTCAACTCATCAGTTGCGGTCGCGGCGGGCGGACGTGGCGGACGGCACCAGCTGCGGCAGACGCCGCGCCTTGGCCGGCTTGCCGATCGGCGCCACCAGCTCTTTGCGCGCCTCGACGATCATCACTCCGCAAAACGCCGGCGACACAGACTCGCCGACGCGCTCCCACGCTGTCGAGGAACGCAGCAGCATCGCCCGGCCGAGCGGCGGGAAATAGAGCGCGCCGCCCCAGTCGACGGGCGTAAACATCGCGCCGACCAGGAGCTGCTCGAGCTGCCGGCGGCTGTAGGGGCGCCCGAAGCCGAACGGCGTATTGTCCAATCGTGCCCACACGCCGCGGCGGTTGGGGACGACAAGGATGATCCGGCCCTCGGGCGCCAGTATGCGCCACATCTCGCGCAGCAGGTGCCGCGTGTTCTCGGCAACCTCGAGGCAGTGCACGGCAAGCAGGCGATCAACCGACCCGTCGGCGAGCGGCAGGCGGTCGTCGTCGACGAGAACGCTTTGCGACGCGCCATCGCGCGGCCAGCGCACCGCGCCCTGGCTGTCGGGCATCAGCGCGCCGAGGTGCTGCGCCTCGCCGCGGAACGCGCCGAGATACGGCGCGGAGTAGCCGAGCCCGATGAGCGTCGAGCGGTGCAGGCCACGCCAGCGCGCGCGGATGCGGTGGGTCAGCAGACGGCGCACCGTCTGCCCGAGCGGCGCGGCGTAGAACTCCCTTAGTTCCTCGACGTCGAGCTGCATGGTCGCAGTCCTTTTGCGTCGCCCGCCAATCTGACCGCTTCGCGCGGCATTTCAAGCCCGCGTTGTCATCGGATCGGCGCGCCGCTACGCTCGCGCGTCGTCGACACTTGCCAAGAAAGTGGGCCGGTTCTGATGCCGAAGCTCGAAATCGAGCAGTTTGCTTGCCTTTCCGACAACTACGGCGTGCTGATCCACGACCCCGAGGCGGGCGTCACGGCGTCCATCGACGCGCCCGACGCCAAGGCGATCCTCGCGCGGCTGGAGGCGAAGGGCTGGAAGCTGACGCACCTCCTCATCACCCACCATCACAGCGATCACACCGGCGGCAACCTGCAACTCAAGGAGGCGACGGGTTGCACCATCATCGGCCCAAAGGGCGAGGCAGAGCGCATTCCCGGCATCGACGTGGAGGTGGCGGAAGGCGACACGATCAAGTTCGGCAACTTCGAGGTTAAGGTCATCGAGACGCCCGGGCACACGCTGGGTCACGTGGCCTACTTCATCCCGGCCGCCAAGGTCGTCTTCGTCGGCGACACGATGTTTGCAATGGGCGCCGGCCGCATCTTCGAGGGCAACGCCGAGATGATGTGGAAGTCGCTGCAGAAGCTCAGCCGGCTGCCGCGCGACACGGAGATCTACTGCGGCCACGAGTACACGCAGTCGAACGCGGCTTTCGCGCTGACGCTGGAGCCCGACAACCCGGCCCTGGTCAATCGCGCCAAGGAGGTCGACCAGCTGCGCAAGGATAACAAGCCGACGCTGCCGACGCGCCTCGACCGCGAGCTCGAGACCAACCCCTTCCTGCGCCCGCACGTAACCGCCATCCGCGCCAAGCTCGGCATGCTGTACGCGCCCGACTGGCACGTGTTCGCCGCCATCCGCGAGCGCAAGAACAAGAGCTAGTGTGATGATCGAGAAATTCGCCATCATGAACGGCCAGGGAGCGAGCGAATTTCTCGATCTGAATCACACTAGCCAGTCTATGTTTCTAGTGTCCCTTATGATTCCGTAGTTCGCTCCCCGGCCCAGCAGCGAACGTTGGCGAACTTCGGAATCGGGACACTAGCGAGCATGTCCGAGCGCACCGCGGCCGAGATCATCAGCCTGCTCGATTTGCAGCCGCATCCAGAAGGTGGCCACTACCGCGAGACGTTCCGCGACGACCGCGGTGACGGGAAGCGCGCCGCGTCGACCGCCATCTATTTCCTGCTCGCCGCCGGCGAAATCTCTCGCTGGCACCGCGTTGACGCCGCCGAGGTCTGGCACTGGCATGCGGGTGCGCCGCTGCTCCTGTCGATCGCGCCGCCGGACGGCCCGCAGACCGAGCTGCGTCTCGGCGCCGACCTCTCCGCCGGCGAGCGCCCGCAGGGCGTCGTGCCGCCGGGCCACTGGCAGAGCGCGCAGAGCCTCGGCGACTGGACGCTCGTCGGCTGCACCGTTGCACCGGGTTTTCTGTTCGAGCATTTCGAGTTGGCGGAGAACGGATTTTCACCGCCGCGTGCTTGAAGTGTTGCCGCGAGCAGCGGCCACTTTGTTGCCGACAAACCTCACAATCGGGTTTTCCACTGTTTCTCGCAGCGCGCCGCGTCACCTAAGCGCCGAGCATTGAAGAGTTTTCCCCGTATCGCGAGTCGACTCTGGTTGCCGCTGGAGGCCGACTCACCAAAAAGTCCTCGCAATCGACATTTTACGGCCACGCGGGGGGATGCCGCTTATGAAGCGCGAGTCGTCTGGGCAAATTCTAACGGCGGTGTTCGTCGACTACGACAACGTCTACTTGTCGCTGAAGCGCAAGAACGAGGAGGCGGCCAAGCGCTTCTCCAAGGACGCTGGCACGTGGCTCAAAGAGATCGCGTCGGGAGCGCTGATGACGGCGACCAACTCGCCGACGCTGGAAGCGGACCGCCGCATCGTCATCAATCGCTGCTACGGCAATCCCGTCCCCCGCCGTAACCAGGGCGACAATTCCACCGACATGAGCTCGTTCCCGTTTGTGCGCCATCACTTCCTGCGCGCCGGCTTCGAGGTCATCGACTGCCCGCCGCTCACCGCGCAGATGAAGAACTCCGCCGACATCCGCATGGTGATGGACGTGCGTGACCTGCTCACGCACGACACCTATTTCGATGAGTTCGTCATTCTCTCGGCCGACGCCGACTTCACGCCGGTGCTGCACCGCCTGCGCTCGCACGCCCGCCGCACTGTGATCTACTCGAACGATCACACCGCCGCGCCCTACACGGCGATCTGCGATGCTGAGATCCGCGAAACGAGCTTCCTGTCGCTGCTTGTCGACGGCCAGCTGACCAACCAGACCGAGGGCCGCACGGAGCAGCAGGCGCTGCCGAGCGCCGCCTCGATCGAATCCGTGCGCAGAGAAATCCTCGCCGAGGTCGCCAACGCCGTGCGCGCTGCCGACCAGCCGGTGCCGCTCGAGGCGCTGGCCGACCGTTGCGTACGCATTCTCGGTCACGACAAGACCGCCGGCTCCGCCTGGGGCGGCACGGGTAGCTTCCGCGACCTTCTTGCGCGCGGCCTGCCCGAGGACATCCGCCTCACCGGCAATCCGCCCTACTTCGTCTACGACGCCAAGCGCGCCGTGCAGACCGAGGCGCCGCGCATTGAGACGCGCGCCGAGCCGATGCGCAACGAGATTGTCCGCTCGGATCCCATGCGCTCCGAGCAACCCATCATGCAGCGCGCGCTCGCGCCGCTGTTCGGTGGTCAACCAGCTCAGCGAGCCGACGCTGCGCCGATCGGGGCCCCCGCTCCGATGCAGCGCGGACCGCTGGCCCCGGCACAGTCCGATACCCTCTCGGGCCAGCCGGGGCAGTCCCGCCAGCAGGCTCCGGGCGTGCAGCGCACGGCCCAAGGCGCCGCTGCCATCCAGCAGTCGATTTCCCGCATCCACGAGGCGAGCCAGGCGCCGACGCTGTCGCCGCAAGACTACCGCACTCTGTTCGACGTGATGGCGCAGGAGATTGCTGCTAACGGCCTCTCCGGCCAGCAGACGCTCAACAACATAGTGAAGCGTGCCGAGAGTGTGGGCATCGAGATCCGCCGCGACGACGTCCGTTTCGTGCTCGACGTGGTCAGCGAGCCCGATCCGTGGTTCGACCAGGGCGCCTCACCGAACTTGTTCGCCTCCCGCTTCCGCAACTTCGTGGTCGCGCGCTGCCGCAGCCAGGGTCTCAATCTGTCGGCCGACGAGCTCGACCTGATCGAGGCGTGGTTCGCTGCGCCGATCGCCCAGCGCAATGCCACCGCCGCGGCGCAGGGCGGCTACGCCCCGGCCCGGCAGCCGCAGCAGGGAATGGGTGAGCCTGGCCAGGCAGCGGGCGGCGATCGTTGGTGGAGCTTCGACGACGGCCGTCAGCCGGGCGCCGAGCAGCAGGCCACCGGCACCGGCGACGAGTTCCCCCGCATCATCCGCACACGGCTGCGCGGCTAAGCTCGCACCGATCAAGTGCAGACAAGAGAAAGGCCGGGCTCGCGCCTGGCCTTTTCCTTTTGGTAGTGCCCGGCGTCGATCGCTCAGGTAGCCATGTAATGGCCGCCGTTGATGTCGAAGCAGGCGCCGTTGATGAAGCCGGCGCTATCGGCAGCGAGGAACACAACCGCACGCGCGATCTCTTCCGACTCGCCGAGACGGCCGACCGGGATCTGCGGGATGATCTTGGTGTCGAGCACTTCCTTCGGCACAGCGCGTACCATCTCGGTCGCGATGTAGCCGGGAGCGATGGTGTTGGCGGTGATGCCCTTGTTGGCGCCCTCGAACGCCAGCGCCTTGGTGAAGCCGTGCATGCCGGCCTTGGCGGCGGAATAGTTCGTCTGTCCCATCTGACCCTTGCGGCCGTTGATCGAAGAGACGTTGATGACGCGGCCGAAGTTGCGGGCGCGCATGCCGTCGATCACGTGACGCGTCATGTTGAAGACGGAATCGAGATCGGTGGAGATCACCTCTTTCCACTGCTCGAGGGTCATGCGGTGGAGCATGGCATCGCGTGTGATGCCCGCGTTGTTGACGAGCACGTCGACGGGGCCGACCTCCTTCGCCACCTGGGCGCAGCCGGCTTCGCAAGCGGCGTAGTCGCCGACGTTCCACTTGAAGACCGGGATGCCCGTCTCGACCTGGAACTGCTGCGCGGCGGCGTCGTTACCCGCGTAGTTAGCGGCGACGCGGTAGCCCGCACTCTTGAGCGCGGTCGAGATTGCGTGACCGATGCCACGCGTCCCTCCCGTCACCAGCGCGACACGAGCCATGAAGAAGCCTCCCTCGGATTGGTCTTTTGTTGATTGAATACGGTTGTGTGGCGGGTACCCCGGCCTTTTCGCAAGGCCGGGGCCAACGTGTGGTTACTTTCCGTTCAGTCGCGCGCGACGCACATGGCGATGCCCATGCCGCCGCCGATGCATAGCGTGGCGAGGCCCTTCTTGGCGCCGCGGCGCTTCATCTCGTGCACCAGCGTCGTCAGCACGCGGGCGCCGGATGCGCCGATCGGATGGCCGATGGCGATGGCGCCGCCGTTGACGTTGACCTTGTCGGTGTCCCAGCCCACGCCCTTGTTGACGGCGCAGGCCTGCGCGGCGAAGGCCTCGTTGGCCTCGACGAGGTCGAGGTCCTTCGGCTGCCAGCCGGCCTTCTCCAGCGCCTTCTTCGAGGCTGGGATCGGACCGGTGCCCATGATCGAGGGATCGACGCCCGCCTGCGCCCACGAGACGATACGGGCGAGCGGCTCGATGCCACGCTTCTTGGCTTCGGCAGCGGTCATCAGCACCAGCGCCGCTGCGCCGTCATTGATGCCGGAGGCGTTGGCGGCGGTGACGGTGCCGGCCTTGTCGAACGCAGGGCGCAGCTTGGCGACGCTGTCGACGGTCACTCCGTCCTTGATGTACTCGTCCTCGGCGACGACGGTGTCGCCCTTCTTGCCCTTGATGGTGACGGCGACGATCTCGTCCTTGAACTTGCCGGCCTTCTTGGCGGCCTCGGCCTTGTTCTGCGAGGCGACGGCAAACTTGTCCTGATCCTCGCGCGTGATCTGCCACTGGCGGGCGACGTTCTCCGCCGTGGTGCCCATGTGGTAGCCGTTGAAGGCGTCCCACAGGCCGTCCTTGATCATGGTGTCGACGAAGTCGAGGTTGCCCATCTTGGTGCCGTTGCGCAGGTGCGCGGCGTGCACCGACTGGCTCATGCTCTCCTGGCCGCCGGCGACGACGATGTTGGCCGCGCCCGACTGGATCTGCTGGGCGGCGAGCGCCACTGCGCGCAGGCCGGAACCGCACACCTGGTTGATGCCCCAAGCCGGGCTGTCGACGGGGATGCCGGCGGCGATCGATGCCTGACGTGCCGGGTTCTGGCCCTGTCCGCCGGTGAGGACCTGGCCGAGGATGACCTCGGATACCTCGCCCGGCTGGACGCCGGCGCGCTCGATGGCCGCCTTGATGGCGATCTTGCCGAGCTCGTGACCAGGCAGGCTCGACAACGACCCGTTGAACGAGCCGACCGGCGTGCGCGCTGCACTGGCAATCACGATGGTATTATCGTCGCTCATCCGCGATCGCGCCTCCTCGAGCGCATTGATTTTGTTGGGTGGCCACGCGGCGGCGCGCCCCGACCTGGGGCCTTGGCCGGACGCTTGTAAACCACGTGTTACCGAAGCTTAGGCTTGCTGCCAGCTAATGCGCTATCTGGCTGCAGTGGTCAACACAAACGGCTGGCACCCAAGGGGAGGGGTGTGTTACGCTGCCGCAGTGCAAAAAACTCCCCTGGCGGCCCTGCGATGTTGAACAAACCCGACGCTTCTGCCGACAAAAAGGAAGCGGTTGTCATAAAGAAGTATGCCAACCGCCGGCTCTATAACACCGAGACCAGTACCTACGTGACGCTAGAGGATCTGGCGGCGATGGTGCGGGGCGATAGGGATTTCGTCGTCTACGACGCCAAGACCGGCGACGATCTCACGCACTCGGTCCTCACCCAGATCATTGTCGAGCAGGAGAACCGCGTCGGCGGGCAGACGCTGCTCCCCGTGCCGTTCCTGCGCCAGCTCATCCGCTTCTACGACGACAGCATTGGCCGCATGGTGCCGGGGTACCTCCAGTTCAGCCTGGAGAACCTCGTCAAGGAGCAGGAGAAGATCCGCGCCCAGTTCGCGACCGCCTTCTCCAACCCCGCCGCCGCCTTCGAGGTCTACCAAGACCAGGCGCGCAAGAACATGCAGATGTTCGAGCAGGCGCTGTCGATGTGGAGCCCGTTCACCGGCGTGCCGGGCAAGCGCGGCGACGCGAAAGGCGACAAGGGACCACCGATTCCGGGCGCGCCGGACGCCAAGGCCGGCGATACCAACGAGATCAGCGAGCTCAAGACGCAGCTCGCCAATATGCAGCAGAAGATCGACAAGCTGACGCGGGATCGCGACTGAGCTTTCAGCTCGCTGCGGGAAACAAAAAAGGCGATCGCTTCCGGGCGATCGCCTTTTTTGATTTCGGTTGTCTGCGGTCCGCTCAGTCGATGCCGCCGCCGATCGCGAGGTCGCGGCGCGCCACGCGGATGCCGATCGTGAAGCCGGCCACGACGTCGATGGCGGTCGCCACCATGACGAGGAAGAACGTGGACGTCGCCGCCAGCGGGGCGAGCAGGAATTCCACGAGGCAGGCGACGAATACGACCATCGACAGGCCGTGATCGACGAGCGACGAGGTCGACGTGTACGTCGCTTTGATCAGCTCGGCGAAGAGCAGGAACAGCGTGACCAGGATGATCAGGTCGCCGACTTCAAAGCGCCAGGTGCCGCCGCTGAGCATCGGCAGCTCGAACAGCGCGTGGTTCAGGACTTCCGTGGTGCCGGAGACGAAAACAATCGCGTTGTAGAGAATGAACGCGAGGACAATGGACGGAATTGACCTGAGCGACATAGCGCATTCCCCCTGTTGGGCCGGGCATGCCCTGCCCTGGCAGCCCCGTTTCTGCCATGCGGACCTTGCCGCTGCAACGGCCAAAGGGCACCGGCGTGAAGCCGGGGCGGCGCCGAGGCGCCGCCGTACCGGCTTTAGGCGTCGGCCTTGGGCTCGAGAATCTGCCGGCCGCGGTACTTGCCAGTCTTCAGGTCGATGTGGTGCGGACGGCGGCGTTCGCCGGAGTCCTTGTCCTCGACGTAGGTCGGATTGCCGAGCGCGTCATGCGAGCGGCGCATGCCTCGCTTCATGCGACTAACTTTCTTCCGCGGAACTGCCATAGTCCTAACTCCGTGCTGAGACAGGGCTCTTGCGGGCTAAATGCACCGCGCTCGGGCCTTTGCAAGCCCGTCAAAACCCCGGCTGTGGGAAGCTCTTTTCCTGTAAGCGCCTAGGAGGGTAATCCCGCACCCGGGCGCTAGTGGGGCGCCTTATACGCATATTCCACAGGGAGTGCCAGACCCTTGGCGCCCCTTAGCGGCGCCCGTCGACGCAGGAGGACGCCGTCCGGTTGCCGGCGGCCCGGGCCTGGATTGTGGAGGCCCGCCGGGAGGTGCGGGGGCCGGGGGAGCCGGCGTCGCGTACGATCGGGTTGGGCAGGACCACAGCCAGCTGGGCGGCCTGGCGGGCGCTCAAGCTCGCGGCGGGGCGTCCGAAATGGGCGCGCGAGGCCGCCTCGGCGCCGAAGACCCCCGGACCCCATTCCACGATGTTCAGGTAGATTTCGAGGATCCGCCGCTTCGGCCACGCGAGCTCGATCGCGAAGGTGAGCGGCACCTCGACGAGCTTGCGCAGGTAGCTCTTGGTGGGAACGAGGAAGAGGTTCTTCGCCACCTGCATGGTGATGGTGCTGGCGCCGCGCGGATAGCCGTCGGAGGCGCGCCGGACGGCATGCGCCATCTCGATGAAATCGATGCCCCAGTGGTCGCAGAAACGGCCGTCCTCGGCGACGATCACGGCGCGCGATAGGTTGGGCGAGATGCGCTCGATCGGCACCCACTGCTTGTCGATCGACGTGCCGGTGAGCCACTGCTGGGCCATGAGCATGGAGAACGGCGGATTGACGAAGCGATAGACGGCGATGAGCAGGAGGACGGCGACGAACCATCCGACGAAGACGAGGAAGGCGACATTGGCGGCGCGCCGAATGAGGTCGCGCCAGTCGCGACCTGTCGATGCGGCGGCGGCCGGCGCTTCCAATCCCGCCTCGCGATAGAACGAAGCCTCGCGCGGCTGCGGTGGCGCCCAGGCGGCGGCGACGTCGTGCTGCAGCGTCGGCGCGCGCAACGCTGGTGAAGGCGGCGGCGGCGGTGTTGGCCGTGGTGGCGGATCGTTCGGACGCCTCGCCGGCTCGGTGGGGTGTAGTGCCGGCCCGGCGCGTGTGGAAGGTGGCGTGAACGGCGGCGGCGGCGGCGACGGACGCGGCAGCGTGTAGTCCTGGCGTACCGGTGGCGGCGCGGCCGCGATCGGCTTCGGTGGTTCAGGTGGTGACGGCGCGGTCGGCGGTGGCTGCGCTGGCTCAGACGGCGCAACGCGAGTGATTTCGGGCGGCGGCGGCGGTGCGGGCGGTGAGGGTGCCTCGGTCTTTTGTACGGGTGGCTCAGGCGTCACCTGGGGCTCGGCCGGCGCGGACTGAACTACATCGGGCTCGCGTGCGGCTGTTTCTGCCGGCGCTTCCTGTTTTGCCTCGGGCGCGACTGCCTGCCTAGCACGCGCCGCGGCCGCCAGCGCCGACAATGGTCCCGGGGCGGGCAGTGGCCGCATCACTTGAAACGGGGACGGCTCGAACACCGGAGCAGGAGGCGCCGGCGGATCTTGCGGTGGCTCGGCGGCGGGCTCGGGATCGGCCGCGTGCGGCGACTTGGGCACCGGCGCAGCGACTGGTTCGGCGTGCTGTTGCGCACGCGATCCCGGCTGCATCGTCGACACCGGATCGGGCCACGGCTCGAGCGGCGGCTGCGCGAGCTGCTCGTCCTCCATCGCCTCTGGCGTTTCGTGCGCGCGCATCGCTTCCGACAGCGCATCAAGATATGCGGGCCGCTCGTCGTCCGCTTGGGGCGGCCTGTAGCTAACCGCCTCGGCGATGTCGGCGCGCTTCAGCGGAGGCGCACTGCTGCGCGGCTCGAAGTAGCGGCGTACGGGCTGCGTGGTCTCGCGCTCGATCGTCTCGAAGTGCCCGCGCTCCGTTGCCTCGGGCTCGGCTTCGACGAAGGGATCGGCTGCATCTGGCGCAGCGTTGTCAGCGGCCCGATGCTCGTCGGCGGACACAGCTTCGCCCGTAGCCGCCCGTTTAGGCTGCTCTGCTTTTTCCGCAGCCGGATCGGCAGCGGGCGGCCGAGGTGAATCGGACCTTTCCATACTGTTCTTGCATCGCCCCGGTGCTATATCCGCAGCGCTTGTTGCCCGCGGCCTGACGGCGTAGGGCTGGCCCGACGCTAGTAGGTAGTCCGAAATGACGTTCGTGCAAAGGCTCGGCGCCACCGCGGGTCTAATCGAGGGGCGCCTCGCCGAATTGCTCGCAGAATGCGGGCCGGATAATGGCAGCCGGCTCGCCGCCGCCATGTCCCACGCGCTCTTGGGCGGTGGCAAGCGCTTCCGGCCGTTTTTGGTTATCGAGAGCGCGGCGCTTTTCGGCATCGAGGCGTCCGCCGCGCGCGACGCGGCTGCGGCCTTCGAGTGCGTGCACTGCTATTCGCTGGCGCACGACGACCTGCCGTGCATGGACAACGACGATATGCGGCGCGGACTGCCGACGGTGCACAAAGCCTTCGACGAGTGGACGGCGATTCTTGCCGGCGATGCGCTGCTCACGCTCGCCTTCGAAATCGTCGCGCGACCTGAGACGCATGCCGACCCGGACGTGCGCGCCACGCTCGCCCAGGTGCTCGCCCACGCCGCCGGCGGACGCGGCATGGTGCTCGGCCAGATGCTCGATCTCGAGGCGGAGAAGCGCGGCGAGCCGCAGCAATGGACGGCGGCCCATGTCCGCCGGCTGCAAGCATTGAAGACCGGCGCCTTGATCGCCGCGTCGTGCGAAGCCGGCGCGGTGCTCGCGCGGGCGACCGCGGATGAGCGCGAGGCGCTCAGGTGCTACGGCGAGCTGCTTGGACTCGCCTTCCAGATTGCCGACGACCTGCTCGACGCGGAAGGCGACGCCGCGGCGATGGGCAAGGCCGCCGGGAAGGACGACGCCGCTGGCAAGGCGACGCTCGTCTCCCTCATCGGCGTTGCGGAAGCGCGTGCGCAGCTCGCCGAAACTGTGCGCCGCGCCGAGCGCGAGTTGCAGCGCTTCGGCGACAACGGGCAGACGCTTGCCGAGGCCGCGGCCTTTGCCGCCAGCCGCGCCCACTAACGCGGCCGCGCAAACGAAATGGGCGCCGCCGGACTTTGTCCGCGACGCCCATCGCAACTCTGCAATGACGCTTAGAAGCGGTAGTTGAGGCCGACACGCGCCGTATGGAAATCGGTCTGGGTCGTGTAGGTGCCGGCAGGGCTGGAGTACGTCTGGTCACCCAGGTCGATGTAGAGGTATTCCGACTTCAACGACCAGTTCGGCGCGAACGCCCACTCGATGCCGCCGCCGACCGTGTAGCCGGTCTCCCAGTCGCTGCTGCTCAACGAGGCGCCCGGCGCATTGAGGCTCTGGCTGAGATCGGCGAACGCCCAACCGCCCGTCACGTAGAGAAGCGCGGGACCCGCCGCAAAGCCGACGCGGCCGCGCAGCGTCGAGAAATACTCGATGTCGGTGGTTACCTGGGCACCCCCGCTCAGCGCCGTCGTGTCGCTGATGTCGGCGGCCTGAAGGTCCGCCTCGAGGCCGAGCACCAGCGCGTTGAACTGCGCGTTGTAGCCGACCTGGCCGCCGCCGAACCAACCCTCGGGGTTGAGCGCTCCGGATCCGCCACCAACTCCGTTGAAAGAAGCGCCGTTATCGTTGCCCCAGCCGTAGCCGGCGTTCACGCCGAGATAGAGGCCCTGCCAGTTGTACGGTCCGCTGCGGACAGGCTCGTAAATGGGCTCGGCGGGCGGCGGCGGACGGTATGGTCCGAGGTCGGCCGCCAGCGCGTTGCTCGCGCAAGCGCCGGCAGCGATGCCGACCAGCAAAATCTTCTTCATGGCGATTGTCCCCGTTCGTCGATGACTGAGCCCCAAACGTCGGGCGCAGCGCCGGAGTTCCCCGGAGCGGATCCGGGGTGTCGCCAAAAAGTTACGAATCGCCAATGGCCTAAGCGGGGCGATTGATAGGCGCCTTGGCCCCATATCGGGCCAAATCGAGACGCTACATGCCGCCGCCCATGCCGGGGCCGCCGCCGCCCTTCTTCTCGCGCGGATCGCCCGACTCGGCCTTCTTGGTGTCGAAGACCTGCTCGGTGTTGGCGCGCGCGCCGGCAACCTGGCTCGACGTCAACTTGCACTCGTTCGATTTGTCGAGCAGCGCGAAGGCACGGTTCGGCTTGTCGACGAACTCGGTGCGCGCGACTTTGCCGTCGCCGTTGGCGTCGTAGTATTTGAAGTCGACCGTCTCGAACATGCGATCGGTCATGATGATCTTCGAATATTCGGTGCGATCGATGATCCCATCGTGGTCGGCGTCCGCGGCGTCGAACAGCTCGGCCGCGTAGGCCTTCCACTCATCGCAGGTGACGACGCCGTCGCGGTTACGGTCCCAGCCGCCGGCCGCGGACAGGAACACGCGATCCGTATCGGGGATCGAAGAGCCGGAGCAGCCGGCAACAACGGCGAGCACTCCGAGCGCCGCAATCCTGCCGACCGCGTGAACGGAGAAGCTCTTTGATCTTGTTGTCATTGTCGTTCCCCCAAAGGGCTGGGCCGCGCCTCAGGCGTTTGTCTCGCTTGCGGGCTGTCGACCGGCGCCGCCCCGCCGAATCGACGCTCGATATAGTCCTCCACGATCTTCTGGAATTCAGCGGCAATGTTGGGCCCGCGCAGAGTTGTCATCTTCTTTCCGTCGATGAACACCGGTGCCGCCGGCGCCTCGCCGGTCCCGGGCAGTGAAATCCCGATGTCGGCGTGCTTTGATTCGCCCGGGCCGTTCACGATGCAGCCCATGACCGCGAAGTTCAGCGCCTCGACGCCCGGGTAGCGGCGGCGCCACTCAGGCATGCGCTCGCTGATCATGTCCTGCACGCGCTTGGCGAGCTCCTGGAACACGGTCGAGGTCGTGCGGCCGCAACCGGGGCAAGCGGTGACGACCGGCATGAACGAGCGCAAACCCATCGATTGCAGGATCTGCTGCGCCACCATCACCTCGAGCGTCCGGTCGCCGCCGGGCTCCGGCGTGAGCGACACGCGGATCGTGTCGCCGATCCCCGATTGCAGCAGGAGGCCGATGCCGGCGGTCGAGGCGACGATGCCCTTCGAGCCCATGCCGGCTTCGGTCAGGCCGACGTGCAGCGCGTATTCACTGCGCGCGGCCAGCATGGTGTAGACGCTGACGAGGTCCTGCACGGCGGAGACCTTGGCCGACAGGATGATGTCGTTCGCCGTCATGCCGAGCTCTTCGGCGCGCTGCGCGGAGATGAGCGCCGACTGCACGATCGCCTCGTGCATCACGGCACGCGCGTCCTTCGGATCGGGTGCGCGAGCGTTCTCGTCCATCAGCCGCGTCAGCAGCTCCTGATCGAGCGAGCCCCAGTTGACGCCGATGCGCACCGGCTTCTTCCAGCGCAGCGCGGTGTCGACGATGGCGGCGAACTGCCGATCCTTCTTGTCCTTGAAGCCGACGTTGCCGGGATTGATGCGGTACTTGTCGAGCGCCTCGGCGGCGGCGGGGTTGTCTGCCAGCAGCGTGTGGCCGTTGTAGTGGAAGTCGCCAACGAGCGGCACGGAGACACCGCGCGCCAAGAGCCGATCGCGGATGTGGGGAACAGCCTTTGCCGCCTCATCGCGGTCGACGGTGATGCGGACCAATTCCGACCCGGAGCGGGCGAGCGCGGCCACCTGGGTGACGGTCGAGTCGACGTCGGCGGTGTCGGTGTTGGTCATCGACTGGACGACGACGGGTGCGCCGCCGCCGACGACGACGCCGGCTACGCGTACGGCATGCGTGTGCCGCCGCGGGGCTATCAGTTCGGTTGCCGAAGCCTGCATGGCTCCCATTTCCGCCATTGGCACCAAGCGTCTAACTAATCCAGCGCTCACAACTTGGCCAGAGGGCGGCGCTTGATCCCCTACCTGGCGGAAGCGCCCGGGCGCCCGTATGTGGCCCAACTCAGTGACAGCCCGGCCAAAACCGACATGACGATGACGATCGACGGCCCTCCCGGGCTGTCGACCGCGGCCGACAGCCACAGTCCGGCGATCACGCTGCCCATGGCAATGAGCCCGGTCAGCAGGACCATGCGCTCAGGCGTGCGGCTGAGGGGGCGGGCGGCTACCGCCGGGACGACCAGGAAGGCCATGACCAGGAGGATGCCGACGATCTTCATGGCGACGGCAATCGTCACGGCGAGCAGCACGATGAACACGGTGCGCACCGTCTCGCGGTCGACGCCCTCGGCGGCGGCAAGCTCCTCGTGCACCGCCAGCCGCAGCAGAGGCTGCCACAGCCACGCGACCGTGGCGAGCACGGCCGCTCCGCCGACAAAGATGATAGCGACGTCTGTGTTGGTCACGGCGAATACGTCGCCGAACAGGAAGCCGGTGAGATCGACTGGCGCGCCCTTGATCATTGAGGTGGCGATGACGCCGGCGGCGAGCGCGGCGTGATGCAAGAGCCCGAGGATGGAATCGAGCGCCACCAGTTTCTGACGGCTGAACCAAAGCAGGAGCGCCGCCACCGCGAGCGCGACGACGAGCACGCCCCACGTCACGTCCATCTGCAGCGCCAGGCCGAGCGCCACGCCGATCAGCCCCGCCTGGGCGACAGTCTCGCCGAAGTAGGCGAGCCGTTGCCAGACGACGAAGCAGCCGAGCGGGGCGGCGACGGCGGCGAGCCCAAGGCTGGCGACGAGGGCGCGAATGAGGAACGGCTCGAACACTAGCGGTCTCCGCGCGCGGGCTCGTCGCTCGCTGGCACCGGATGCGGATGGCCGGCGAGATCGTGGCTGTGGTCGTGATGATGGCGATAGACGGCGAAGGCGCGCGCCGCCTCCGCGCCGAAGAGGCGCCCGTACGCCGGATGCTGCGCGACCGCTTCCGGCACGCCCGAGCAGCAGACATGATGATTGAGACAGATCACGCGGTCGGAGCGCCCCATGACGAAGTGCAGGTCGTGCGAGACCAGCAGGACGCCGAAGCCGGCTTCATCGCGCAGCTTGGCGATCAGGTTATAGAGGTCGGCCTCGCCGCTGTAGTCGACGCCCTGCACCGGCTCGTCGAGCACGAGTAGATTGGGACGGCGCAGAAGCGCACGGGCGAGGACCACGCGTTGCAGCTCGCCGCCCGACAGCTCGCCCAGCTGCTGATGGCGTACCGACGTGGCGTCGACGCTCCCCAGCATGCTCGCAATTCGGTCGATGCTTTCATTGCTGCCGAGCGTCAGGAAGCGCTCGACCGTCATGGGTATGACCGCATCGCTGTCGAAGCGCTGCGGGACATAGCCGATGCGCACGTCGCGGCGCCGGTGCACCGAGCCGCGATCCGGCTTCTCCAGCCCGAGCAGCACGCGCACCAGCGTCGTCTTGCCGGCGCCGTTGGGCCCGATGAGCGTAACGATTTCGCGCTCGTGGATATCGAGATTGACGTCGATGAGCTGGTCGCGGCCGTTGCGGAACACGCTGACGCCGCGCGCCGAGATCAGCGCCGTCGGGTCGAAGGCCAGGGCTGCTTCGGCGTGCGCGTGCTTACACGCATGGCCGGGGCCGTGGCCGCACGGCTTAGGAGCCGCCTGGACCACTCCATCGCTCTCCGCCATGAGTGCTTCAGTCCTTCTTAGACTGGCAGGCGCGGCACAGTCCGGACACTTCGACGAACTTCACCCGCGGCTGGAACGACGCCCCGCGCGCGAGGCGGTCGATGGTGTCGAAAATACCTTCCGAATCCACCTCCTGCACGGCATTGCACCGCTCGCAGGAGAGGAAGATCGGACGGCGGCCGGTACGATGATCCATGCGCCGGCAGGCGAAGAAGGCGTTCTTGCTTTCCAGCCGGTGGATGACGCCGGCTTCGAGCAGGGCATCAATGGCGCGGTAGACCGAGATGGGCGCCAGCCGCGTACCTTTTTCGGCCAGCTTGGCGAGGATGTCGTAGGCGCCGATCGACGCGTGCGTGGCGGCGATCTCTTCGAATACGTCCTGGCGAAGTTTGGTGAACCGCAGGTTCTTTTCGGTAAACGCCTGACTGGCTCTATCGACGGCTTTCGCCAGTTTGCGTTCCGACTGGGTCAACGACGGCGCATTCTGCTGCTTGGCGGTGGCCTCGGTCATCGTCTCATCCCAGGCGTTTCTGTTTCCGTCACTGTATACCAGAGCAGGATCGGGGCATAGGCGCTGCCGGAAAGGGATCGTAAACCTACCTGCAATTCATCCCTTTTCCGCCACCATCATATGGTTGCTACCGGGCACCGGACAATGGAAGTCGGGAGCGGGTGCCACCCGTCGGCACCAGGTTCAAGCTCTCTCGCGTATCAATTTTTGAGAGCCCAAGCAGCAGTTATGCCTTCTCAATCCGCGTACATCGTCGCGGCACGGCGAACCGCTATCGGTCGTGTCGGCGGCCTGCATAAGAATCGGCGCATCGAGGAGCTGTGCGCTCCCCTCGTCGGTGTCGCTCTGCAGGACAGCGGGCTCGAGCCCGCTCGGGTCGACGAGCTGATCGTCGGCAACGCCACGCAAGGCGGCAACCCCGCGCGCCTCATTGCACTCGCCGCAGGGCTGCCAGAAACGATGCCAGCGGCCAGCATCGACCGCCAGTGCGGCTCGGGCCTCGATGCCATTCTCGCCGCCGCGCGCGCCATCAAGCTGGGCGATGCGCAAGCTATCATCGCCGGCGGTGCCGAGGCGATTTCGATGGCGCCTTGGCGCGTCGCCAAGCCTCGGAGCCTGCAGCAGCTTCCGCGCTTCCTTGGCTACGAGCCCGGCGCCGGCGAGGAGCGCGACGTCCCCGCGCACGTGGAATCCGCCGAGGTGCTGGCGGCGCGGCTCGGCATCGGCCGAGCTGAGCAGGACGCTTACGCCCTGCGGTCCCACCTCAAGGCCGAGCAGGCGCGCGAGCACAAGCGCTTCGTCGGCGAAATCGCTCCGCTGCGCGGCAACCCCGAGGAAGCGCGCGATCAGAGCAGCGTCGCTCCCGACTTCAAGGATCTGGCGCAGCTCGCCCCCTACATGGCGCCGGACGGGACGCTCACGCCAGGCAACACCTCGAGCCTGCACGACGGCGCCGCCATATCGGTGGTGGTCTCCCACGAGGTATGGAGCTCGCTCGGCAAACCGCGCCTTTCCAGCACATTGGGATCCTAAGCTTAGAATTCCACGTGGACAAGTTGTCG
>JADMIO012610688.1_pt1 | contig 40546 bp, 38 predicted proteins | sample 8958161 | NCBI WGS metagenome assembly JADMIO01 (sample SAMN16585339, study PRJNA669376) | soil metagenome | isolation source: Crop rotation soil | place: USA: Cullars Rotation, Alabama | collected 2011
CCGCGACTTCAAGTCACGTGAATTCCAAGCTTCGGATCCCACTGTGCTGGAAAGCATCGAACACGAGTATACATTAAATGAAGACCAGGATGCTCAACCAATCTGGGGGGATGGTTTACTGCTTAGTGCGCCGCTAACAAGCTACGCCTGGAAAAATGCAAGGGAAATTTATCAGCAAGAGTTTAAAAAGAATGAAGGTTCCGGGTACCTCCCCGTAAAAAAAGTTTTTACACATTTTAAAGAAGACTCCAGGGTCGATGAAGATATTAAAGCATACCTGGTGAATAAAAAGTATTCTTCATACTGTAGTAATAATCCTCCTCTTGATGTGCAATATAATGCTTATGACCTGTTGACTTTTTCTCATTTCCGGAAATGGGTTTATCCTGATACTGTCAGAACATGGACTTATGATTTGGCTGGTCAAAACTACCTGGAACAAATTAATGTAACGGAATATGCTAATGTTGCGCATGCGCTGCCTACCAAGCTGATTACGAATACGAGCGACCAGGGCACTAAAAGTGTAACGATGAGCTACCCACAGGACGTTACATTATCCGGCGACGAAGAAACGGCGAGGCAGGCTCTTGTTACAAAGCATATGATTGGATCGGTATTGCAACAAAAAGTATTCAAGAACGCGACGCAACTTTATAATTTGAAAACATCCTATCATGTTTTTTCAGATAATAAGGTTTTACCGCAAACGAAAAGTGTCCAGGTGATGGCAAATTCCAGTGAAGAAAGGACAAAAGTTTTCGACTATAATTCTTACGGTAAAGTATTGGACCAATCAAAAACAGATGATGTCAGGCAAAGTTATATATGGAGTAATTCTGGTATTTACCCGATAGCGCAGGTTATTAACGCCCCGGTATCAGCTGCTGCGTTCACGTCATTTGAAGCGGAAGGTTCAGGAGGCTGGACATTTTCAGGAACCCCGGTAGCGGATGCCACTTCACCAACCGGGAAGAATGCGTATGCTCCGTCATCGAACATAACAAAATCAGTTGCAGCAGGAACCTATATTATCTCCTATTGGAGTAAGGTGGCGAATGGCAACTCACAATCAGTAAATGGAGCGAGCGGAACGGCCGGCAATAATATTAACGGATGGACTTATTATGAACATAAAGTAACGCTGGGTAGTGCTGGCACCATAACAGTATCCGGTTCGGGACGGATTGACGAACTGCGGCTGTATCCCGAGAAGGCGCAGATGATAACTAACACATATGAGCCGTTAATTGGGATTACGAGCCAGTCTGATGTAAATAATAATATCACTTATTACGAATACGATGGATTAGGGAGGGTGAAATATATAAGGGACAAAGAAAGGAACATTGTGAAATCCTTCGATTATAAATATTATACCGATACTAACTGAGAATAACAGCTGAATACTGTTACTGTTATTTCAAAAATATTGCGTACCAAAATTACTGTTATGCGAATTGTATATATAGCCGTTCTTGTTTGTTGCATGTTATTTTCAGCAACTGCAGACAGCCAGACAAACAAACCATCTACGGTTTCCCAGGTCCCACATATCACGGCCTTACCTGGTGCACCGAACAGTTATGTATCGGGGTTTAAAATAAATTATGTTCGAACAAAGGAGGCAATCGGAAAATTTACCGATCCCGGAACATTCAATTCTCAGGACTATACGCATGTAAAAGAGGCTACGCAATACCTTGATGGTTTGGGCAGACCAATACAATCTGTCATAAGGCAATCAAGTCCTGGTGAATCGCCGAAAGACATGGTCGCACCGGTTGTATATGATGAAGCTGGCCGAGAACATATTACCTATCTCCCCTTTATTGAATCTTCGGGTGACCATACCAGTGATGGAGCGTTCAAAGAGCCGGTTTTTTCGGATCAAAATAATTTCTACAGGAATGTTTTTCCACTGGAGCAACCTGGAATTACCGGCGAAGTTGCACTTTTCAGCTTGCAATTATCTGAACTCTCTCCACTTGGACGACCGTTAAAAACAATTGCCCCCGGAAATAGTTGGGCCGGAAGTAATAGAGGCGTTACAAATGATTATTTCATAAATAACACTAATGATGCTGTAAAGATCTGGACAATTGCATCTAATTCTCTGACTTATACTTCAGCAGATGCGAGTTTGAACCGACCTGCCACAGCGGCGGATTATTTACCAGGCCAACTTTTCAAAAATGTGATCAAAGACGAACAGAGTAACGCTGTAGTCGAATATAAAGACAAAGACGGCCGGGTTATTCTGAAGAAGGTCCAGATTGGTAACAGTATTGCTTCAGACTTCAGTGGCTACACGGATTTTTTGTGTACCTATTATGTATATGACGATTTGAATCAACTACGATTTGTCATTCCGCCAAAAGCAGTGGAATGGCTGATTGCAAATAACTGGAATTTTTCTAATGGTACCGGCACCAGCGAAGTCATACCCGAACTTTGTTTTCGCTATGAATATGATGCGAGGCAACGGATGATTGCCAAAAAAGTGCCAGGCGCTGAGTGGGTTTATATGGTTTATGATAAGAGAGACAGGCTGGTGTTTACGCAGGATCCTAACATCCGGAAAGGCTTTGTTAACAGGTGGTTGACTACACTCTATGACGAAATAAACCGGCCACTGATAACCGCTACTATGGATTTTACCGGTAACAGGCAGGCACTGCAGGCGCATGTAGATGCTGTGAACATGAGTAACAGTTCTTTGCAAAGCGAGGGTAATGCGCCGTCAGGTTTCCTTTCTGTTCTTAACTTGTCTTCATTTACAGGAGGTGATAAAAAGGCGCTATCTGAAATAAATATGCTTGCAGGTTTTGAAAGCAATCAACAGTTTTCAGCAGAGATAGCCGACGGTAGCGAGAGTATCCCTTTTACTGAGAACAATATTGTAATGGGTAATCCTTTACCTGCTAACAATAATTTGTATATTCTTACTTATACATTTTATGACAATTATGCCTGGACTGATAAAACATACACCACACAGAATAATGGGTTACTGCAGGCTGGCGAAAACCTTCACGCTGAAACATTGCCCTCACAACATAACGGCGCAGTAAAAGGATTAGTTACCGGTACGAAAGTCCGGACAATGCTTCAGACTGAAACACAAAATTTTCTGCCAACAGTTAATTTTTATGATGACGATCAGCGGATGATACAGCAGTCTAAAATGAACCATACAGGTGGCCAGGACATAACAACCAATCTGTATGATTTTACCGGGAAAATTCTAAGCAGCCTGCAGGTTCATAATAATCCACGTGGAGGTATAAGCGATTTGAAAGTGCTGACCAATATGAAATATGATCACGCAGGCCGTTTGCTCGCTACTACCAAAAAAATTAATGATGGCCCTCAGGTTATGATATCGGAAAATGAGTATGACGTCATGGGACAGTTGAAAAGAAAGAAGCTCGGCCGTAAGAAAGATGATAGCGGAGATTATACTACAGATCCTCTGGAGACTTTGGATTATACATATAATATCCGTGGCTGGCTGAATGGTATTAACAGGGATTATGCACGTAGTAGCGGGCAAAGTGATCGATGGTTTGGGATGGAACTTAACTATGACTGGGGTTTTACAAACAACCAGTACAATGGAAATATTTCGGGGACCAAATGGAGAAGCAGGGGTGATGGAGAACGTCGTGCCTATGGATTTGGATATGATAAAGCAAACCGGATATTAGCTGCGGATTTCAACCAATTTACCAGTAGTGCATGGAATAAAGATGCAGGTATTGATTTCAGCAGCTATATGGGTGATGGACAAACAGCAACAAGCGCATACGATGCCAATGGAAATATAAAAGCGATGAAGCAGTGGGGCTTGAAGGGAACGACCAGCCAGGTAGTTGATGAATTAACGTATGCGTACCTCGGAACCGGGGAGTATTCTAATAAACTTAAAAATGTAACAGAAAGCTCAGCGATAAATACTACAGATAACAAGTTGGGTGATTTTACAGATAAGAATCGTTCTGTTACTGAAGATGACTATACATACGATATCGGTGGAAACCTGGTAACTGATTTGAATAAACAGATCAATGGGATTGAATATAGCCACCTTGGATTACCATCGGCGGTTTATTTTTATAAGTCGGCAGAAGATCCTGGAGATCTCATCGGGTACGGTTATGATGCTCTTGGCAATAAACTTGAAAAAATCATATATGACAATGCCTTTCCTGGTGAAGGATATAAATCAACATCCTATGTTTCAGGCTTTATTTATGAATGTAATTGCTGGGCATCAGGTCCTATACCACCAACAGATAATAAACTCCAGTTCTTCGGACATGAAGAAGGACGTGTAAGATATATAGCTGCGACAGCAGCGGCAACAGAAAAATGGGTGTTTGATTATTTTGTAAAGGACCATTTGGGTAATACAAGGGTTGTATTGACTGATGAACAGCAGACAGATGCTTATCCTGCAGCAACGATGGAGACTGCGCAGTCGACAACAGAACAGGCATTGTATAAGAATGTAAACACAACACGCGAAAATAAGCCTGATGGTTATCCACCCGATAATTATACCACTCCGAATGATAAAGTAGCGAAAGTAAATGGCAGTGGTAACAAAATAGGGCCGGCGATATTATTAAAAGTCATGGCAGGTGATAAGTTTAACCTGAGAGTAAATAGCTGGTATAAAAAGAATGGTGTAACACCTGGAGCGGTTTCAAATCCATTAACTGACATTGTTACCGCCTTAATTAATGGAGTATCTCCCATGAGCGGAGGACATATACAAACAGGTCAGCTTACAAGCACAATTTTAAATCCGAACGTAAATGAATACCTTAATAACCGCAATAGTGGAAACACTTATACCGTAAAACCAAAAGCTTACATCAATGCTATATTGCTGGATGATCAGTTTAAGGCAGTAACAACAAGTGGTAAGGATAGCTGGTTTGAACAGGTAGGTAATGACCAGGAGTTTAAGGAACATTTATTACAAGGGAGGGAGATAAGTAAGAACGGATATCTATATATTTACGTAAGCAATGAGACGGAAAACATTGACGTGTTCTTTGATAATTTACAGGTATCGCATATAAGAGGGCCGTTGGTAGAAGAGACGCATTATTACCCATTTGGATTGACACAGGCTGGAATATCATCAAAGGCTTTGAACAATGCACCGGAGAGTAAATATAAACATATAGGTAAGGAAATACAGAACAAGGAGTTTGTCGATGGAAGTGGATTAGAACTGTATGATTTTGGAGCAAGGTTTTACGATGCGCAAATCGGCAGATGGCATGTTCAGGATCCAAGGGTTGATAAATGGCCTGAGTATACACCATACATATATACTCTTAATAATCCGATTAATCTTGTTGACTTAGATGGTGAGGATGTTTACATTCTATATTATACCACAGGAAATCAAAAAGGCGATGATATGTTTAAATCAGCAGCAGAGACCAGAAAAAAGGATATAGAATCGGGTAAAAATTTTGATGCTGCAAAGGATAAGGTCATAATGATAGGAGTATCGGATATCAGCGACGTGCAAGACATGACCCAGTGGGCTGTTGAAACGTTCAGTGAAAAGTATGGCAAAACTGCCGAAGTAGGTGTTTGGTCTCATAGTGGTACTGATGGGCCAATAGGAACACAAACCACAAAGAAAGATGGACTATATGCTGGGTCTAAGCAAATGTCTTTAGATGGATGGAGTAAGATAGATTTTAACTGGAAAGATAAAGGGACAACGATGGGTTTTTATGGATGTAATTCTGCAAACGAATCTGCTTCAAGGAATTTTGCGCAGAATATCTCGGGGCTGTCGAATTACGGGGATGTTGAAGTAAGGGGGCAATCAACATCATCTTACCCATCTTTTTATACTAATATAAGAGCAACAAGCATCGCTAGAAACTATAATTGGCCGGGTGCGTGGAGTACTGGAGGCAGTGAAAAAACTTATATGGTTGGAGGCAATCAGGGAGAAGGAGGTAAGGCTACAGCTAATGTTCCTTTTGCCGGAGATTACCCAAAAGCTAATCAAATGAATGTATACCGTAATCGTCAGAAACTAAGGTCAGACTATCAGCCTGGCACACAAAAAAAATAACTCTATGCAAACCGTAACAAAAATTTTCTTATCCATTTCTTTTTTTATGTTATTTAGTGCATGTAATAAGAAGGATAATCATTTGACAGTAAGTGTTGACAAGTTTATAAATAAACAGGACATCAAAATAAAGATGGAAGTTTTAGCGAGTATTCCTGTAACTGAGATTTATGATGGCAAAAAACAATGGGAGATACCAAATGGTTATGGCGAAAACGAATGGTATTTTACTTATAAGGATACTTTACATGGGTATCTGCGGCATATAAAGACAAATCGAAATGATAACCATGCTTACAAGTTTACCTTTTATAAGGAAGATGAAAGATACTTCGTGGATGTAAGCATAAAAGGAGATAGCCCTTTACAGCAAATAGTAGAATTGAAAGTGAAATAACAGCAAATCCCCGTGAGGGGCTTTGATATTTTAAATGGCTTTAAGTTTTACACTTTTGATAAGAGCGTCGAGGGTATAGAGGATATGCTTTTTATCTTCATCGGGAAAAGAAGCGATATTATTGAGGCGTTTAAGCATGGCAGTATCTTTAAGCACATCCTGTTTTTTGCTCTCACCTAAGAGATAGCCGACTGTTGGTAGTGCTACACATTATCTGGTTTTAAAAAGACAATAGAAATAAATGATTTACAGGGCCGGTAAAAACCGGCCCTGTAAATTTTTTTAGGAAGAAAATATCGGTTTTGAATAAATAGAAGCCCTTTTGAGGGGCTTTTTTGTTATTGATGTATCAGAATATCTGGTCCTATGAATTGTAAATATTGTAGTGGAAAATGTCAGAAATCAGGAAAGCAGAAAAATGGCGCTCAGAAGTACTATTGCAGTATATGTAAAAAGTATCAGCAGCAGTGCTATAAATATGCAATTTATAAGATAGGTGTCGTGAGTATGATACCGAAACTGGTATGCGAAAGCGTAAGTATAAGAGGAATTAGCAGGATACTGAGGATTTCATTGACAACTGTCATAAAGAAAGTAAAAGCCCTTGCTGCCTCAATCGTAAAGCCACTAATACCATTGAACAAGAAGGCCGTAGAGATGGATGAACTAAGGACTTATATAAAAAAGAAAGAAAATCAATACTGGATAGCTTATGCGTTATGCAGCGAAACGAAAAAGGTAATAGACTTTACGGTAGGCAAGCGAAGTAAAAGAACGTTGAAGATAGTGGTAAATACATTATTACTATCTGGGGCAAAAACAATAAAAACAGACAAGCTGAATATTTATCAATCGCTGATACCAAAGCACAGGTATGTAAGCGCCGCGTATAACATCAATCATATAGAACGAAATAATCTCAATCTACGCACCCATTTAAAACGATTAAGCCGCCGGACAATTTGCTTCAGCAAAAGCATCGGGATGTTGGAAGCCTGTTTGAAGATATACTTCTGGAATAAATAATCTTCAAAACAGTAAAAGGCCTCGTAAATGCTGAATAGAATTCCCGGATGTACAAGAGTGCGACGCAACAGGTGTCCAATAGCAGCACTAAGCCCGGCTCCTAATCATAACATGCCTGAATCGAACACCTGAAAATTTTCATGTTGAAGTCCGTATGCGTTGTACTTACAACGTACAACTTAGTACGTACAACTTTTCCTTTGATTATTTTGTAAAAGATCATTTAGGCAATACAAGAATAGTATTGACTGATGAACAACAGACAGATGCTTATCCTGCTGCAACGATGGAGACTGCGCAGTCAACAACAGCGGAGGCATTATATAAGAATGTAAACACAACACGGGAAAATAAACCTAATGATTACCCGACTGACAACTACACCAACCCGAATGATAAAGTAGCAAAAGTAAATGGCAGTGGTAATAAAATAGGGCCTTCGATATTATTAAAGGTAATGGCAGGAGATAAATTTAACCTGCGTGTGAATAGCTGGTACAAGGCAAATGGTGCTTTGCCGCAAACATTCGGTAATCCGCTGGAAAATATTGTAGCTGCACTGGCTGGCGGTGTGCCAGGGATGAGCGGCGGACACATGCAGGCAAGTGATCTGACCAATACTTTCCTAAATCCTAAAATAAGTGAATTCCTAAGCAACCGTAACGGTGAAAATACTTATACAACAAAGCCAAAAGCATACATCAATGCGATACTGTTGGATGACCAGTTCAAGCCGGTGATAACACAGGATGGTAAAAATAGCTGGTTTGAGCAGGTAGGCGACGCCAATAGCACAACTGTAAAGGAACATTTATTGCAGGGCAGAGAGATAACCAAGAACGGATATCTGTATATTTACGTCAGCAACGAAACTGAAAATCTCGATGTGTTCTTTGATAATTTACAGGTATCGCATATAAAAGGGCCATTAGTGGAGGAGACGCATTATTATCCGTTTGGTTTAACGATGAAAGGGATTAGTAGTAAGGCTTTGAGTGGGACACCTGCGAATAACATTAAATACAACAGTAAGGAATTGCAATCAAATGAATTCAGTGACGGGAGTGGTTTGGAGATGTACGACTTCGGCGCAAGGAATTACGACCAGCAAATAGGAAGATGGCATACGTTAGACCCGAAATCGGAAGTGTCCAGACGGTGGAGTCTATACAACTATGCTTATAACAATCCGTTTAGATACATTGACCCTGATTGAATGCAGGCGAAAGATTGGCTTGAATACAGAGACCAGTATGGTGAGAAGCATGTTACCTGGTCTGATAATGTAACTGACCAGAAGAGTGCGAATGCATGGGCTGCTACGATGAAAGCTAATGGAGGGGAGTATAGTGAAGTGAGTTATATCGGGAAAACAGGAGTAGTAGAAAATGGATGGACGGAGGATGATGTAAACACAAAATCATATTTGTTAAATGATAATGGTTCTGTGACCCAAACGGAGCTTGGAAAATCCACGACTACTAATGCTGATCCAGCTAATGCTGAACCCTCTAGCGAGCAAAACGCTGCAAATAATACAGCCGCTGTTATAGGACTAGGAGCTGCTGTAGGAGAAAAAGGTGCGATGCAGCTTGCAAAATTGGCTGCTAACGCTACGAATGCTGCTGAAACAACAGAAGAAATTATAAGAGCCGGAAAAGGAATTGATGTCGCTTCGGGTGTAAGCACTGCACTTAAACGTGTGGGAATTGTGGCCACCGCATATGACGCTATTAATTCGGTTGTCAATATTTCTCAAGGAAAGAGTACTTGGAAAGATTGGGGCAATGTTGCAGTTGGAGTTGCGACAGCAGTTGCAATGGGGACTGGAGTTGGCGAAGCAACAGTTGGTCTCGTTTCGTTGGTGTATGGAGTATATAATTTATTTGATAATTAGTAGTATATAGTAACATAACTAGAAATTATGAATACCCATTTGGTGTATCGACGAGAACTTTTTATTAGAGGTATAGTATATATTTTAGTGTGCTTATTGTTAGGGCTAACAGCCACCTATATATTAAAATCAAAAACTGCAAGGATAGTTCTGTTGTGTTTGATGGTTTTACCGATTTTCTTTATAAAGGCATTGATGAGGCTATTTACCAGGAAAGCTTACATCGTCATACACGGCGACCGATTTGTTGTAACTGTTTATGATAGAAAGGGGAGAGAACGTAAAAACTCTACTACTTTCAACGATGTGAAATCGTACAGCGTTCAATTGCCTACTTTAAATACAGCAGATATTAAATTTAATTTAAAAAATGGACATAGTCAAAGTTATTCCTTTTCAACAGATAAAAAGAACATCGACTATACAAATGGGAAAGAGTTAATTCTATGTTTCCAATCGTTTATAAATAAATTTAACCAAGCCTCCCCGGATATTAACAAGATTTTTCTTTGCCCCTCTTTTTATGCCTCAAATAAAGGGTTAACAGTTATAAGAGTCTTATCTATTTGCTTGATTACTGGGGTATTAATAATATCATCGACAAAGGGAATGTCCTCTCTACCGTTTTCATTTCTTTTTACTGTGCTGATAATTTTTCAACTTTTAATCAAAAGAAAAAGAGAGCTTGAGTACTACAATCTTATAAAGAAAAAAACGATAGAATAATGTCATTAGCATAAACTAATAAGTTTGTTAAATTCCCAATTGATTTCAAAAAAGCACATGGCTAAAGTATCATAATGGTAAATAACAACAATCGCAAGAGTTCACAGCAACCTGCACGAATTTTCTATAAAGCACCATCCGGATATCCGGAAGTAGTGAGATAAAATATCAAAAAGACGGTGTGTTTTACGATAAGTCCGGAAATCCATTGAAAGGCGGTGATGTGCCAGAAGCTCATATACCTCAAAGTGAATTCAATCAATCGGTAATGCCAAAATTTTAAGTCACACATGATAAATAATACAGTATTACAAAATATTTATAATGATCTGTTGGAATTAGCCGACAACAAATTGCAACTTGATCGTTGGTTAAAAGGAGACAACGGGAGAATATCAGGCTATACTGAGTTGATGTGCCGTTTATATGACGACGATGCCTTGGAAGAGTTTGTTGCTAAGGATGTTATTGATTTAAGATTATCTGATAGTTTTATCAGTGAAATTAAAAGTCTTAAATATTTGTTAGATAGTTACGACGAAAAAAATAAGAACACAATTGAAATAATTAATGATATCAATTGGATAGAGATAACAAATCAAGCGAAGAAAGTTATCAACTATTGGAAAACAGAATTGCGAGAAAGTGGTAATGCTAGAGAATAAATAACGCTACAGATTCTCTGGTTTTTGCGGTTGTTGGTCTTCCAGAAAGAATCACGCCGCCGTTGCGTCTTGCGTGTGGGTTGAGTGAGCGGGCAAGAGACCAACGGCATGTGGTGTAGGAAATCTTTATTCTATAATAAAAGATATCCGCTTCCAATCGCTATCTAGCGGATAAGGGAGAACGCACTAATCATTATTCAGTATTCCGAATATAAATGATTGCAAATCTTACATACACTTCGTAAATGCTGAATAGAACTACCGAACGTACAAGTGAGTGACACAACAGGCGGTGATAGTAGTAGCTCAGTCGGCTACAAAATAATATTCCAAACAATGAAACTTTTCGATACTCCCCTTTAGGGGGTGCGGGCTTTCTCGGATTACTCTCCAATCGGTCGCAACACAGGAATACCTGTACGCTTTGCCAAACCTGACAATGCAGCTTTTAAATCGCTGTACAATGGTAATATCGGGGCGATGAGTGTGAATATACCGGGATTGGCAAAGGGCAATACGCCAACTGTTACCACCACCAACCCTGATCCGTTATTTTATAACTACCGGTACGATCAGCTCAATAGAATTGTAAGTATGACAGCCTACAAGGGGTTGAGTGCGGCTACCAATCAATGGACGGCAACACCGCCGTTAAACGACTATGCCGAAACCGTGAGTTACGACCCGAATGGAAATATCATAAACTATACACGTAACGGTTCACCGACGATAGCGGGTAAGGCTCAGGCTATGGATGCACTTACCTATCATTACAAGCCGGAGAACAACCAGCTTCGCCATGTAAAAGATGCGTTGGACAGCCCTACTGAAAGGGCGGCTTATACGGAGGATATAGATAGCCAGGGCGACGATAACTACACTTACGATGCGATTGGTAATTTGATAAGTGATACAAAGGAAGGCATCAGTGAAATAAAGTGGACGGTGTATGGCAAGATAGCCAGCATCACGAAGAGCAATGGCATGCAGATAGATTACACCTACGATGCAGATGGTAATCGTATCAGTAAGAGAGTAGCTAACCCCCCTTCAGGGGTTGGGGGCCTTACTGTATATGTGCGGGATGCGGGTGGTAATGTAATGAGTGTGTATGAAAGGCAGGGAACCGGTGCCGTGATACAATCGGAACTGCACCTCTATGGCAGCAGCAGGCTGGGTATTTTAACTGCACAAACGGCGGCACCGCAATTGCTGAATACCAATGGAAATGTAAATGATAAAGCATATCTGCATACATTTACAAGAGGAGAAAAGCTCTTTGAATTAAGTAATCATTTGGGGAATGTACTGACCACGATTACGGACAAACGCATACAGAAAACCAATTGTCCACCTTGCGAAGGCTCCAACTGCCCCCTTTGTGAATCACTGGTTGATTGGTATGAGGCGGATGTCGTGAGTGCACAGGATTATTATCCGGGCGGTATGTTAATGCCAGGACGGAAATGTCAATCTTCAGGAAATGCGCCGTATAGATATGGTGCTGCAAATGGACAAGAAAAATCAACGGAAATAAACGAAAACTCTTACACAGCTGAGTTCTGGCAGTATGATGCAAGGATAGCTAGGAGGTGGAATGTAGATCCGGTTGTAAAAATTTACGAAAGTCCTTATTCGGCATTTGGTAATAATCCAATCTGGCTAGTTGATAGAAATGGTGCGGATACTGTCCCTGTTTTTAGAGGAAACTCTGCGGCACTTAATACGGACTTAAAAAACAAAAATATTTCGTCTTGGCTTGATTTACTGAACTTTACTCCGTCAACCCAGTTAATTAATCTTATGAAAAATCGAACAGGATTGCGCCATGCATCAGTACAACAAATCGGAAGGGCGGTGAATGATCCTACTAATTTTGATTATTACTCTTTAACTATTTCTAAACTTCCTAAAGGACAAGATCTTAAAGAGTTTTTTGAATATTTAAGAGTAAATTTTGGCGACTATATTACTGGTACGACAAGTTTCGCTGGTTTTAACTCCAAAGAGAGAAAAGCATGGAATTCATCTACTCCATTAGGTGCTGTAATGTCTTTTGACGAAAGTTTTTCTCCTGGTCAAATAGTGGGTGACGATGCATCTGTCCTCACTTCTGCCTATTATTCGGATGTTAATGGAGGGTATTGGAATTTTACAACTCTCAGCACATCTTGGGGGGACTGGGGACATCCAGTTTCAGGGACAAGACAATTTGGAATCGTTGCTAACTCAAGCTCTAATGGTGCGCTAACTTACACTCTTTTTATCAGAGGTGTAGATAGAGTGTCAGATAATTTTACAAAAATCGCTGGTATTTTGTCATCAGAAACGGTATTTGATATGGCACACAAAACTTGGATGTCTGTAATGACAAACATTAATAACTATATAAATGTAAATGGCGGTTATTCGAGCATAAATAAATATGTTTCTCAACGATTAAGTTGGGACAAAGATGTAAAAAGCCAATATACAGTTCCGACGCCATGTTATATTTGTGGAAAAGATCACAACAAGTAAAAAAGTATTTATGTTAAAAAAAACATTTTTGGTAGCTTTTTTGGCTTTCTTTTCAATAACAGCAATAGACTATATTTTTGTTTATCGAAGTGAGGCAGGTTATAAAAAAGGAGAGTTTTTTTGGGAATTGCTTATTCGCTATTATGCATATAGTATAATTCCTATTCTCGGAGGACTATTTTTAGTATTACTTATTTTCAATCGACTGTTCAAGAAACGAGTTGTAGACAAGGGTTTAATTCACCTGAGCAGTAGATACTTTCAATCCAGTTTTGTAACATCCTTGTTAATAATAGTTTTGGTCTTTTTTATTTTTCAGGCCGATCGTAGCAATTCAATTTCAAAAAGTGTAAGACAAAACATAACGTTTGCAATTCTTTTGGCAACTTCTTTTTTTCTTAACTGGTTGATTGTATGGGGAAGATTTAAAACTAACTGGTAGTGGGTAGTGTATCAGATTAGTTGGTTTTCGAGAATTAGCTAAAATAGAACTGTTTATTAGAGGCTGTTTCAGCCTCTTTTCTTTTTTGAGGAATAAAAAATTGTATTTATCGTTTAACAGCAACCTATACGAACTTTCTATAAAGCACCATCCGGATATCCGGAAGTAGTGAGGGTTAAAGTTTTATAGATGCAAAGAAAGTTGATATCGAATAAGCAGTAAAAAGTGACGAAACAGGAAACAGAAAACTGAATTAAAGGAAGAAAGTTATTAATTAAGCAGAAAATCAAGAGATGAATTGAAAGTTCTTTTAATGCCTTGCTTTCAAAATGTAAACAGGCAGCATTTTTCCTGTTTATTGGCTGCTATTCTTTCAGTTCTGGCGATAGCTGTTTGTTGTCTTATCAGATTTTTGTCAGCTAAGAAGCTGCAAAGTTTGAGTGGTTATCAGTCAGAGTTCTTTTCAAACAGAACCTTACAGATATATTACAGAGCGGGTAAATACTCGGAAGGAGAAATTCAAGGGTTAATAAAACAAGTCGAAACATTTATGACAAACAACCCTGAGTTGAGAAATGTAAATTATAACATCAGCGCTATAAAATAGTAAGTATGCCTAATTATTTATGTTCTTTGTTTTTTTCTAACTCAAAGGAAAAATATGATGAAATATTTTTTAAATCACAAAGCATTTTTGGATTTGAACCTGAAGTAATGGACATATATGTAAATAATGAAACAGGTCTTTTATCCGATTTAAAGTATAGCCCTGATGGTCTAGGAGATTATTTGCGAAAAATACCCTCCTCAATTGGCATCAAGAGCAAGCCATATGATGAATTACCTGGTTATTTTTGGTTTAAGCGAAAAATAATTCCCGAGTATGACATATATCATGTTGCTTGGTTCAATGATAATTTGAATTTTATACTCAATAGTAAATTTTTCCACAACCTTTTAACAGATGACGGTTTTATTTACGGTTTTTGCTGCAATTCTGAGGATATGCAAGACCAGTCGACGGAGAACGTTAGATATTTACAAAATAAATTTCCTGACCTGACTATAAAGGTAAAGAAGAATGCGAGGGGCTTCTTAGTAGCTGATACATCTGAAAATTGGGGACGCAGTATTTACGCAGGGGGGATAGATTTTATGGCTGCTCCAAATATGTGGTTTGGAAAGGTTTTTTTCGAAATTATTTCTAAGGATAAATTACTGAGTTTCCCTTTGGCGTCGCAAATACAATCTGATAATACAGCAATTGTTCAAATAAAACTTTTTGATATGTATGTTAATCCGGTTAATGAAGAGAATAGGAAACAGCAGAAAGAGTTCTGGAAATTTTTTGACTATCAAAATGTAATTGATAGATTTAAAAATAAAAGAGAGGAAGAGATTGGAATAACTGATTTTAGCAAGAGTTTGGCTTCCGGAAATAAAGAGAAAAAGAAACGAAGCTGGCCTTGGTAAACAGGAAAGATTTTGAATTTTTTTTATTGTTGCAATTGTTTTTTGCAAATCATTTTTAAAGATGAAGGCATCGAGGAACTCTTTAACGAGTTTCTTTTTGTTAGCGGGAAGCTGTTCCACTTTGCGGAACTGGCCTAATAGTTCTCAGCAACCTACACAAACTTTCTATAAAGCACCATCCGGATATCCGGAGGTAGTGAGGGTTAAAGTTTTATAGATGCAAAGAAAGTTGATATCGAATAGGCTATAAAAAGTGACGAAACAGGAAACTGAATTAAAGGAAGAAAGTTATTAAGGAAGCAGAAAATCAAGAGATGAATTGAAAGTTCTTTTAATGTACTGCTCTCAGAATGTAAACAGGCAGCATTTTTTGCAGTTGTTGGCCTTTACGAAGCAGCAGGCTGCCGTTAGGTCTTGCGTGTGTGCTAAGTGAGCGGGCAAGAGACCAGCGACACTGCCTGTCCCGTTCGTACGGGAAACTCTAGGAAACCAATGTGCCAGAAGAATATAAATATTCATCAGCTTTGTTTTATGAAAAAGGAATTGACAATTGGGGATTTGTTATGCATTATTCGGATTGATTGTAGATTGAGTGTTGGGGTCATTTTACGGTTAATGCCGTTGGTGTTTAGCTTCTGCACAATGCCTACGCACAACACCAGGCGGCGGCGTGCATCTTTCTGGCAGACAAGCGGGGGTGTAAACCGTGCGGAGCTCTTTTTTATTAAATATTTGACTCTTTGTGTAAATAGAGTCATTTGTTTGATTCCAAACATTTTCCACTTTATTATAAAAGTGTCTTTTGTTTGATGTACTTTTGCACGAAACGGAATTGATGGCAGCAGAAAGTATCATAGAACAACTCAAACAGGCATTTAAAGCCAGGGAGTCCTTTTCAAGGGATGAACTTCTTGATTTCTACCGGCAATTCGAACCAGGCTTGAGCGAATCAACTTTTCGCTGGAGAATTCACAACTTCCGCCAAAAAAAGCTTCTTCGCGCCATTAGCAAAAATGAATTCACTTTTGATTACAAGCCTGCGTACAAGCCACAGGTCAGCGATTACGAAATAAAACTTTTTAATTTCCTTGAAAAAGAATTTGCTCCAATCAAAAAGACCGTATGGTCAACGCAGATCATAAACGAATTTATGCTGCATATGCCCGCACGCCATTTTATCCTGGTAGAGGCCGAAAAGGAAACGACAGAAACTGTATTTCATTCCCTGATCGACAACAACATTAAAAACGTTTTCCTCCGGCCCTCAGAAAAGGAAATGCAACGCTATATCAGCGAGAATGACAATGCAGTAATCGTTCATTCCCTTATCTCGAAGGCTCCGTTATGGCCGGTAAAAAACAAAAACTTTATAACCATCGAAAAACTGCTGGTCGATTTATTCGCTGACAGGAAAACCTTTTACACTTATCAGGGAAATGAACTCACTGTAATTTTTAATAACGCTTTTCGCAGGTACGCGATCGATTTTACAAAATTGCTCAGCTATGCGAAACGCAGAAAAAGAAAGAATGATTTGATCCGTTTTTTGTCGGACAAGACGGATGTACCCGAAACAATACTGAATGATTGACAAGGCATCGCTTTCTCCGGAGTGGCTGGAGGAAAAAAGAAACAAACACAGAAGAGATCCGGGAATTATGGAGGCAATGATTCACGCCCTGTATCTTTTGGGTCACCTGAAATCTACCGGGTTGGATTTTATTTTCAAAGGAGGCACGAGTCTGATACTTCTCATGGAAAAGCCGTTGCGCTTTTCTGTAGATATCGACATAATCGTAAAGCCCGGAACGGGCAGGGAAGAGTTGGAATCATACCTGTCAAAGATCAGTGAATCCAGTGAATTCCCAGAATAGAACTGGATGAAAAGAGAAGTTACAAGGAAGGAATTCCAAAAGCACATTACAAGTTTGTGTATCGTTCCAACGTGTCAAGCCGAAACAGGGAAGGACAGGTCCTGGTGAACCCGGAACGTGAAATATTACTTGATGTACTGTTTGCGGAGAATTCTTATCCGGTTCTTGTGGAAAGAACGATTAAGACAGACTGGGTGATAATGACGGACGACACAATCACAGTGGTTACACCCGATCTTAATTCCATTGCAGGCGATAAACTGGTGGCGTTTGCACCAACTACAACGGGAGTACCTTATGGACTTGAAAAAGAAAGAGAAATCATCAAGCAACTGTTTGATGTTGGCAATATCTTTCCGCTGATAGATGACTGGACAGTATTTGTACAGGCATATCGTAATGCGGCCGACAGTGAAATCAGGTACAGACCCGAAAGAAATATAGCTTCCATCGACGCAGTACTTAATGATACGATAGCAACTGCATTAATTATAGCCAGAAGAGAATTTCATGCAGCGGACGATAAAGACAGCAAGGACAAATACACCGAACTTTTCAGAGGCGTCAATCAGTTTACACATTTTGTCTTTGAAGGCAGTTTCAGGATTGAACACGCTCAACTTGCCAGTGCAAGGGCAGCTTACATGGCTGCTATAGTACTTACGGGAAATACCGAAAATGTTGCTGTTTTTGATCCTCAAAAACCTTTGCAGGAATACATGGTACGGCATCCCGATTACAATTTTTTAAACAAACGACTAAAAGCCGTCGCGAAAGGAGAAGCACTTTTTTACTGGTATCATACACTGGCATTGTTACATCCACATGATACGGATGGACCTTTACCGGACCCCTGATTACCATCATTTATTAAATAACCTTGCGTGAAGAAATGCACCACGCCGGTCACGCGTGAAAACACCTGCCACGGTAATCGTGAGGACACGCACCACGGCGATTATGTGAGTCTATGCTTGTATCCGCCACGGCGGACAAGTGGTCGTGAAATTTGCTTCAAATGCAACCACTCTTCCCTAACTTTCCATCATAAATTGTTATATGAAGAAAGTTATATTGACTTCGTTTGCAGTAGTACTGGTTATTGGCTGCGCCTTCGCACAACAGGATACAAAGGCTAAAGCCAGCCTGAACCATATCGCGCAGTATGTGGTAGACCTGAAAACCAGCACTGATTTTTACATGAATATCGTGGGACTGGACACCATCCCTGAACCCTTCCACGATGGCCGCCATACCTGGTTTGGCGTGGGCCCACTCAGCCACCTCCATATCATCTCCGGCGCTACCAAAAAAGAAGCCCACGATAAAAACTCACACCTCTGTTTTACAGTCCCTTCTGTACTGGACTTTATCAATGTCCTGAAAAAGAACAATGTGCCTTTCGAAAACTGGGTGGGCGAAAAACAAACCTTTACAAACCGGGTGGACGGTGTAAAACAGATCTATTTCCAGGATCCGGATGGGTATTGGATTGAGATAAACGATGCGAGGCGCTAATAAGCGCTAATTGAGGCTAATAGACGCGAATAGAGGACTACAGGTCGCGACATTTCCGATAATTTATTGTTGCTGTGTTTAAACCTGCGTTTAAAACATGCCCCAGTGCTGCTTTCGGACACCATTAGCGTAAATTAGTTCTAATTAGCGTCCATTAGCGTATTATCTTTGCAGCCCTCAATTCACGAAACATGAAATTTTACAATCTGGTTATAAAGTACAGGCTCCAGTTGGGTATTGCTTTGGTGTTGCTCGGCGCCCTGGCTAATTACCTTACCAGTTTCTGGCCCTCATTTCCCCTGTATTTTGTTGGTGTGATACTGATAGCAGGACATTTCTTCTTTGGCCCGCTCCGCCTGATCCAGGAGCACATGGAAAGCGGCGATATGGAAGGTGCTGAAAAAGTGCTGCGATCCATCAAATACCCTAACCTGCTGTACAAGCCCATCCGCTCTGTATATTTTACACTCAGCGGTAATATCGCCATGATGAAGCAGGACTTTGACGGCGCTGAAAAAATGATGAAGAAAGGGCTCGACCTGGGTATGCCGATGAAGGAAGCCGAAGGCGCCAGCATGCTGCAGATGGGAATGATTTTCATGCAGAAAAATGACCTGAAACAGGCTGAAAGCTATATCCGCCAGGCTATACGCAAAGGTCTGCCTGATAAAGAAAATGAAGCGGCTGCGTACTTACAAATGTGCAGCCTCATGATGAATAAAAGGGAATTCCGCGCTGCGAAAGATTTTTTCAGAAAGGCAAAGGCGCTCAAGCCTACTACGGCCGAAATTGTAAAGCAGATTAAGGAAATTGAGAAGTATATTCCGAGGATGCCAGGGTAGGCGGGAAGTAAAAATTAAAAAGTAAAAAGTAAAAATTGGGAGTCTGTGTTTCAGAAAGAGATCTTACTTAGAGCGGGGTCTGTTTTTTAATTTTTAATTTTGACTTTTGAATTTTCCAAATCGTTCTTCTATCTTTTTATAACGGTAGTTGAAAATACTGTTGAGTTTATTCTTTACAAATAAGGCGTTGGCGATGTCGCCGAGAAACCAATACGGGATTTTGTAGTGCACGGTATCTGTCATTTCTACCCCTCCTTCTATTGCTTTAAAATGATGCTGGTGGTGCCATAAACTATACGGACCGAAGCGCTGTTCATCCGCGAAATATTTTCCATCCTCCACATGTGTTATTTCGGTCATCCAATACACGGGAATGCCAAACAAAGGCTTGACGGTATACTCAATGATTTGGCCGGCATACATTCTTTCACTTGTATAACCTGATTTTAGCTTGAAACCCATATTGCCGGGTGTGATATGCACCAGGTTGACGGGTGTGGCAAAGAAATCCCAGGCATTGTCGACCGTAGTGGGGATAAGCTGGACTTTAGTGAAGGAGTAGACTTTGGACATAGGGAACAAACTTAGGGAAAAAGGCACGAAAGCAATGAGGCACAGAGGAACAGAGGCACAAAGGCACAGAGGCAGAAAGGCACAGAGGCACAAAGGCACAGAGGCACAAAGGCAATGAGGCACGAAGGCACAAAGGCACAAAGGCACAGAGGCAGCGGGTCGTAGGAAGTTTTGGAAAATAGGCAACCCACTTTGTGCCTTTGTGCCTTGTTGCCTTCTCTCTCTTACCTTTGACAAATGTCACTTTACGCAACAAAGCTGGAACAGAAATTCAAAGAAGAGTATAGCAAATTAAATGAACAGCAACGCAAAGCCGTCGATACGATTGAAGGACCGGTGATGGTCATTGCAGGCCCGGGTACGGGTAAAACACAAATTCTGGCCAGCCGCATCGGTAAGATTTTACTGGATACAGACGCCTCTCCCGATAATATCCTTTGCCTCACCTACACTGATGCCGGGGTAGTGGCGATGCGTAAAAGATTGCTGCAATTCATTGGCCCGGATGCCTACAAAGTCAATATCTATACATTTCATGCCTTTTGCAATGATGTGATACAGGAAAACCTTTCCCTGTTTGAAAAAACGGCGATGGATCCTGTTTCTGACCTGGAGAAAATCCAGTTCTTCAAAGAGCTGATCGACTCCTTTCCAAAAAACCATCCGCTCAAACGCTACCGCGGTGATGTATACTTTGAAATAAAAAACCTCGATGGGCTTTTCAGCAATATGAAGCGGGAAGGCTGGAGCCCTTCTTTCATCAACCAGCGCATTGATCAATACATCAGTGAACTACCCACCCGCGATGACTTTATCTATAAAAGAAAATACAGGGAATTCAATGCAGGCGATGTCAAGAAAGATAAGATTGAAGAGGAAACGGAAAAGATGGAAAAACTGCGGGCTGCCGTGAATGAGTTTGATCGTTTCCAGGCATTGATGCGTAAAAAAAACCGCTACGATTTTGATGACATGATCAACTGGGTGATCAAAGCCTTTGAAGAAAATAAAAACCTGCTGGCCAACTACCAGGAACGTTTTCAATACATACTCGTCGATGAATACCAGGATACAAGTGGTACGCAAAACAGGCTGGTGCAGCTGCTGATCAATTACTGGGATAAACCGAACGTATTTGTGGTGGGGGATGATGACCAGAGCATCTACCGTTTCCAGGGGGCCAACGTGGAAAACATGCTTGAGTTTGCCGACAGTTATAAAAAAGAATTGATGACGGTGGTGCTCACCAATAACTATCGCTCCACGCAACCGATACTGGATGTTTCCAAATCACTGATCGATCGCAATGCAGATCGGCTGGTCAAACAAATAGAGGGATTGAGTAAAGAGTTGTTGTCCAGCAACAGCAAAATCAGCCAGCTCACGCATCAACCGGTTTTGCAGGAGTATGAATCGCAGCGGCACGAGATGATTGGTATTACCCGTGAGATACAGCAACTATTGGCAAAAGAAGTTCCTGCCGGAAGGATTGCGGTTATTTATAAAGAGAATAAATACGGGGAAGAGCTGGCGCAGTATTTCAAATTGCTCAACCTGCCCGCATTTTCCAAACGCAAACTGAATATCCTCGAACTGCCACTGGCGCAAAAGATCATTTTGATATTGCGCTATCTCGCTGCCGAACACGATACACCGGGCGGTGGCGATGAAATGCTTTTTGAAATCCTGCATTTTGACTGGTTTGGTATACCGCCCATCGAAATCGCGAAAATAAGTATGCAGGTTGCAGAGAAACAGTTTGGTGAAAATAAAACGTCTATCCGTCAACTACTCGTTGAGAAGAGTAATGCAATGCCAAAAGATCTTTTCTCCCAGGGACTGAACGAAGGATTGAAAAAAGCATCAGCGATTTTAGAAAAACTGATCGGTTATGTACCCAATGTGACGCTGCAGCAATTGTTTGAAAATATCATTCGCGAAGCAGGTGTTTTAACCAATATCATGCAAAGCGATGACAAGCACTGGCAATTAAAAATTCTTACCGGGCTGTTTGATTTTGTAAAAGATGAAACCAGGCGCAATCCATTTCTGCGTCTCAGCGAACTGGTGGCATTGATCGACGTGATGGAAAAGGAAGAGATCAACCTGCCATTGTCGGAAGTAAGCGGCAGTGATAAAGGCGTTAATCTTTTAACCGCTCATGGTTCCAAGGGACTCGAATTCGAATATGTATTCTTTGCAGGTTGCAATGCCGCTTCCTGGGAAAAGAAAAGAAAACCGGGTGGGGGTTACAAATTGCCCGATACCATCTTTTCTTCACAGTCCAACTCATCTGATGAAGAAGAACTGCGGCGTTTATTCTATGTAGCATTGACAAGGGCAGAACAACATTTGCATATCTCTTACAGCAAATACAAAAACGATGGGAAGGAACTGGAGCCATCCATGTTCATTGCGGAAATACAGGATAAACACCAACTGCCCACGGAAAAAGTAATACTGGATAAAGAGGTAGTGGATAGCTTCTCTTCATTGCATTTTGATACGGTACAAAGGCCCGAGATTGAAAAGATAGAAGAAGAGTTTATCAGCAGGTTGCTGGATAAGTTTGTGATGAATGTAACGGCATTGAATAATTACCTGAAATGCCCGCTGGAATTTTATTTCAAAAACCTGGTGCGTATTCCTTCGCCAAAGAATGAAGCAACGGAGTTCGGTTCCTCGGTTCACTACGCACTGGAACAGTTGTTTTCAAACATGCAGAAGCATGAAACCAACCAGTTTGCCAGTAAAGAGTCATTTATAAAAGACTTTGAATGGTATATGCACCGCCACCGGGAAAGTTTTACCAAAGAACAATTTGATCGCCGCCTGGAATACGGGCAGGAGGTACTGGGCAATTATTACGATACGTATATCAACTCGTTCAATAAAATAGTTGCCATAGAACGGAATATCCGCAATGTGGTCGTGAAAGATGTACCGCTGAAAGGAAAGCTGGATAAGCTGGAGTTTGACGGCAAATCGGTGAATGTCGTGGATTATAAAACCGGCAACCCGGACAATGGCATACCCAAGTTAAAAGGACCACATGATAAAGAACCGAATGGCGGTGATTACTGGCGGCAGGCTGTTTTTTATAAGATACTGGTAGATAATTATGGCGCCAAAGACTGGAAGGTGGTGAGTTCGGAGTTTGATTTTATAGAGCCGGATAAAAAGAAAAAATACAGGAAGGAAAAAGTAGTTATTACCGACGCTGATATTGCTACCGTCACCAACCAGATAACAACGACCTGGCAGAAAATACAGGACCGGGATTTTTATACGGGTTGTGGCAAGGAAGATTGTCACTGGTGCGATTTTGTGAAGACGAATAAGCTGGCGGTACAACTGCATGAGGAAGAAGAAGCACAGAACTTAGATTTGCAGGATTTTGGAGATTAAAAAGGACAAATGGAAGCTACTCACGAAATCATTTGCCCGGTTTCCCCAAAATCTGTTAAATCTTGGTAATCTTAGTTCTTTGATTTCAACCCAAAAAATTGTAGTTCTCCGGTAGTTCTATATTTGCACCCTGAGTATTGAAACAAATGAAACGACTATTCCTTTTTTTCTTCCTAATCATTTTAATCCTGCCCATCTTCGTCCTTATTTCACCTGGCTGCGCCAATATCATTCCGCCTGCCGGTGGCCCGAGAGATTCCTTACCCCCTGTTATTACAAACATGAGCCCGAAAGATTCTACAAAGGGTTTTAAGGAAACAAGGATTACCATCTCATTCGACGAATACATTGATATACAGGAGGTGCAGAAAAACCTGATTGTATCTCCCATACCGAAAGTGACACCTGTAGTAGAAAAAAGGCTCAGTTCAATCCTGGTCAAATTAAAAGACACGTTGGAGCCCAACACCACTTATACGATCGACTTCGGCGACGCTATCCGTGATATCAATGAAGCAAATATTCTGAAAAACTTCTCTTATATTTTTACTACCGGCAATTATTTTGATTCACTGACATTGCGGGGCAAAGTTATCCTGGCAAGAGATGGAAGCATTGATACTACGCTCAAGGTGATGCTGCATAGTAATTTGACCGACTCTGCCATTGTAAAAGAAAAGCCAAGGTATGTGACAAAGCTTGACAAGGATGGGAATTTTGTATTTCACAATCTGCCCAGGGATACATTTGCCATCTATGCCATTGGCGATGAATCAAACTCTTACCGCTTCAGCGGCCGGGACCAGTTATTTGCTTTTGCAGATACCACTGTGATGAGTGGAGACAGTACGCGTGTAACGTTATATGCTTTTCCCGACAATGAAGGGGCTTCATCAGCAGCCGCTCCTCCAAGAAGGGGACAGCCTTCTAAAGAAAAAAGGCTGATCATGCGGACCAACCTCGAAGGGGATCAGCAGGATTTACTCACCCGATTCGAAATGGATTTTGATGTACCATTGAAAACCTTTGATACAACAAAAATTGTATTTGCAAGCGATTCTGCTTTTACACCCGTCACCGGTTACAGTTTTAAACAGGACAGCACGAAGAAGAAAGTAACACTGACCCATAGCTGGAAACCGGGCACCCAATATCATCTCATACTTGACAAAGAATTTGCTGCTGATACACTTGGCAATAAGCTGCTGAAATCAGACACCGTGAGTTTCAATACGAAGAAAACAACAGATTACGGTTCGGTAAAGCTTCGTTTCCGCAATATCAATATGGCAAAGAACCCTGTTGTTTTATTTATCCAGGGGGGAAATGTTGTTGATTCTTCGGTATTGACCACACCTGAATTTTTCAGGCAGGTATTCAGGCCGGGGGATTACGAATTGCAGATATTGTATGATGATAATAAAAACGGAACATGGGATCCCGGTGTATTTTTTGGAAAGAAGAAACAACCGGAACTGGTACATCCCATCGCATTGTCAATAACGGTAAAACCGAATTGGGAAAATGATTATGAGCGTGATTTGAATGCTGTAGCGCCACCGCCAAGGGCACAGCAACGTGCCGGCCAGGCACCACAGCGCGCGCAGAACCCCGTCAGAATTTCTGACCTGCGTGAATGATCCATAAAATCAGGTTAGTTTATTGAGTTACCTTCGCAGCATGCAGTTTTCTTCATCACTTTTGGAAAATGCGGTCAACGAATTCGCGAAATTGCCGGGTATTGGTAAAAAGACAGCATTGCGGCTGGTATTGCATTTATTAAAGCAGGAAAAAGGCGGTGTGCAGCAATTCAGCGAGGTGATATCACGCATGCGCAGCGAAATAAAATTCTGCAAGCGTTGTTATAATGTGGCTGATGGTGATATCTGTTCTATCTGTGCCAACAGCATGCGTAAACAGGAGATGATTTGTGTGGTGGAAAGCATCCGGGATGTAATTGCAATCGAAAGCACGCAGCAGTACAGCGGCACTTATCATATACTGGGTGGCATTATATCTCCCCTCGATGGTATCGGTCCTGATCAATTGAATATTGAATCACTGGTTCATCGTATCCAGCAGGAAAAAACGGAAGAACTCATTTTTGCATTGAATCCCAATATACAGGGGGACACTACTATTTATTATATACAGAAAAAGCTGCAACCACTCTCCATCCGCGTGACTACTATAGCAAGGGGCATCGCCTTTGGCGGCGAACTGGAGTATGCGGATGAAATGACATTGGCGAGAAGCCTGCAGAACAGGCTGCCGGTGGATAGTTATGTGTCGAAGTGAGGGTTTGAGTGAGTGGTGTGAGGTGTCGGGGTGTGAGGTGTCAGGGGTCAGGGGTCAGGTGTGGGGTGTCAGCTGTGAGGTGTCGGGTGTGGGGTGTCGGGAGTCTGGAGCCGGGAGACTGTAGTCAGGAGTAGGGATTGGGGATCATGGGAAAAAATGGGTCCTTTCTCGTTTGACGGTACTATTCACCATTCAACATTGACCTCCCCATACTTATCGGGACGATTTCTGCATTCGGCTTGATTGTAGTAACTTTGCATCCTGATTACAGGCGGATTTGTTTATTGTTCGGCCTCAATAGAACTAATAAACGTCAACGAAACCTCACCCGGTTTTTCCAACGTTTATAGTTTAAAGGCAATTACCAGGCAGCAGGATTTCTATTGAACCTCTGCTGCGTCCGCCCAGCAGCGGATTATCTTCCTGTAATTTTATTCAAGATTTAAAAGACATTCCTGAATGTGAGGCCTTTTATGGGTGGCCCTTTGTTCAGCGGAAGTCGGGAGGAAGCAAATTATGTCAACTATTCGCGATTTATTAAAAGAACGGATTCTCGTAATTGATGGCGCTATGGGCACCATGATCCAGCAGTATAAGCTGGCAGAGGCCGATTACCGCGGCGAACGGTTTAAAGACTGGCATCTTGATGTCAAGGGCAATAATGATTTACTCTGCATTACGCAACCGCAAATCATTACTGAAATACACAAAAAATACCTGGAGGCCGGTGCAGATATTATTGAAACAAATACATTCAGCAGCACTGTTATTGCCATGGCTGACTACGAAATGCAGTCACTCGCCTATGAATTGAATGTAGCCGCAGCCAAATGTGCAAGGAAAGCGATCGAGGAGTATCAAGGGGATACAAAAACAAGCACGCCAAAATTTGTTGCCGGGGCGATTGGTCCATTGAATAAGACATTATCGCTTTCACCGGATGTAAATAACCCGGGTTTCCGTGCCGTTACATTTGATGAAGTCGTAGCCGCTTATTATGAGCAGGTAAAAGGATTGGTTGATGGCGGTGTGGATTTGCTGTTGATAGAAACCATTTTTGATACGTTGAATGCAAAGGCAGCCATATTCGCTATTAAAAAATATTTCAGGGAAGCAGGAAGTGAACCATTGCCTGTCATGATTAGCGGAACGATAACCGATGCTTCCGGCAGAACCTTAAGCGGGCAGACGCTTGAAGCGTTTTATACTTCCATAGCACATGCCCGGCCTTTGAGTGTTGGTTTGAACTGTGCGCTGGGTGCAAAGGAAATGCGGCCCCATATTGAGGAGCTTTCACAGATTGCTTCCTGTTATGTGTCGGCCTATCCAAATGCGGGATTGCCGAATGCGATGGGAGAATACGATGAGCAGCCCGAACAAACCGCTCATTTCCTGGAAGATTGGGCAAATGAGGGATTTGTAAACATAGTGGGTGGCTGCTGCGGTACCACGCCTGACCATATCCGGCATATCGCGGAGCACGTAAAGAATATTAAACCACGGCCATTACCTGTGGTAGAAAAAGAGTTGGCAGTTAATTAAAGAATGCGGTATTTTGTGAATTCTTACAAAATGGAAAAACTTCTTTTAGTAACAGCCATTCTGATTCTCATCATCAATAACTACTCAGTTATCAGGAATGTCTTGTCTAAAAAGAAAACCTAGATGTACGAACCTGTTGTAATAAAACCTTACTTAAGACTTTCCGGATTAGAACCACTTGTAGTACGACCAGAAACAAATTTTCTGAATGTCGGCGAGCGTACCAATGTGACGGGCTCTAAAAAATTTGCACGTCTTATCAGGGAAAACAAATATGAAGAAGCGCTGAGTGTTGCCCGCCAGCAGGTGGAAAATGGCGCACAGGTATTGGATGTGAATATGGATGATGCACTGCTGGACGGGGTGCATGCGATGACGACTTTCCTCAACTTACTGCAAAGTGAACCGGATATCGCTAAGATTCCGATCATGATTGACAGCTCCAAGTTTGAAATCATCGAAGCAGGATTAAAATGTGTACAGGGAAAATGTATCGTGAACTCTATCTCCATGAAAGAAGGAGAAGAGAAATTCATACAACAGGCGATTATCTGCCAGTCATATGGTGCGTCAGTGATCGTAATGGCATTTGATGAACAGGGCCAGGCTGATACAAAAAGACGTAAGGTAGATATATGCCACCGGGCTTATAAAATATTAACTGAACAGGTGGGTTTTGATCCACAGGATATCATTTTTGACCCCAATATTTTTGCAATAGCCACCGGCCTGGAAGAACATAATAATTACGGTGTTGATTTTATAGAAGCCACAAAAGAAATAAAGCAACTGATGCCGCTTACAAAAGTAAGTGGCGGTGTAAGTAACCTGTCTTTTTCGTTTCGTGGCAATGAACCGGTACGTGAAGCGATGCACTCCGTATTCCTTTATTATACCATAAAGGCTGGTATGGACATGGGCATTGTGAATGCGGGACAGCTTGTTGTATATGATGAAATAGAACCTGAACTGAAGAAACTCTGCGAAGATGTAATCCTCAACCGCAATAATGATAACAATGAAGCGACGGAGAAGCTCATCGCATTCGCGGAAACAGTAAAGGCAAAAGATAAAGTAGTAAAAGTTGATGATGCGTGGAGGGGCACTTCTGTGGAAGAAAGGTTGAAACATGCGTTGGTAAACGGTATCACTGATTATATAGATGGCGATACAGAAGAAGCAAGGCAAAAATATCCAAAGCCACTGGAAGTGATAGAGGGCCCCTTGATGGCAGGAATGAGTGTAGTGGGTGATTTATTCGGTGCCGGTAAAATGTTTTTGCCACAGGTGGTAAAGTCAGCCAGGGTGATGAAAAAATCAGTAGCCTGGTTAACACCTTTTATCGAGGAAGAGAAGAAAAACAACCCGCTGGCTGCAAATGGTAATGCCCCCAGGATATTGCTCGCAACTGTAAAAGGTGATGTGCATGATATCGGTAAAAATATTGTTGGAGTGGTATTGGGATGTAATGGATATGAAATTATTGACCTGGGTGTGATGGTGCCCACAGACAAAATACTGGATACGGCTGAAAAAGAGAAAGCAGATATTATTGGTTTGAGCGGATTGATTACGCCATCGCTTGACGAGATGGTGCATGTGGCGCATGAAATGAAAAGGCGCGGGATGAAGCAGCCATTGCTGATTGGCGGCGCTACCACCTCACGCATGCATACAGCCGTGAAAATTGCCCCGCAATACGGGAATGGTGTAGTGCATGTGCTGGATGCAAGCCGCAGTGTAACCGTTGCGGGATCATTATTAAGCAGTGATCAGAAACCAGGGTTCTTAAAAACAGTGAACGAGGAGTATATAAAGCTGGCCGAAGACTTTGCCAATAAAAGACCGGCTAAACAATTTTTACCTTTCCATGAAGCGCAGGCCAATAAAGTAAAGATTGAATGGAATAATTATACACCGCCTGTTCCATCATTTACCGGCACAAAGATCTTCAATGATTATGATCTCGGGGAGTTAAGAAGATATATTGACTGGAAACCTTTCTTTATTTCATGGGAGCTGCATGGCAGTTTCCCCCAGATCCTTACTGATAAAAAAGTGGGAGTGGAAGCCACCAAGCTGTACAATGATGCGAACGCTTTATTGGATCAGATCATAAAAGAAAAATGGCTGACGGCGCAGGGAGTGGTGGGGTTCTGGAAAGCTAATGCAGTGGGTGCAGACAGCCTGGACGTGAAAAGTGAAACGGGAGACGTGAAGCTGGAGTCGTTGCGGCAGCAGGTAAAGAAAGCGGCGGATCAGCCGAATCTTGCGTTATCGGATTTTATTGCGCCGGCAGCAACTGGAAAGCAGGATTTCATTGGGGCTTTTTCTGTTACGATAAAAGGTATTGAGCCGCATATCAAAAAATTTGAAGCGGCCTTTGATGATTATAATAAAATCATGTTGCAGGCGCTTGCCGACAGGTTTGCTGAAGCTTTTGCAGAATGCCTGCACGAGCGTACCCGGAAGGAATTCTGGGGCTATGTAAAAGAAGAAAACCTGAGCAATGAAGATTTGATCAAAGAATCTTACGTTGGTATACGCCCCGCTCCTGGTTATCCTGCCTGCCCGGATCATACGGAGAAGTACAAGCTATTTGAGTTACTGGGGGGTGAAGAAGCTACCGGTATCCATTTGACTGAATCATTGGCAATGTACCCGGCCGCGTCTGTATGTGGCTGGTATTTCAGCCACCCGCAGAGCCAGTATTTTGGCGTAGGAAAAATACAGCGGGATCAACTGGAGGACTATGCGAAAAGAAAGGAAATGAGTATAGAAGAGGCGGAAAAATGGTTGCGGCCAATTATGGATTAAATATCTTTGCGCCTGTAAAACAAGACACCATCAGATGAGTATAAGAAAGTGCGGCATACTGGCAAGCAGTATAGCTTTGTTTTTTATTTTACCTAAAACAAGTGTAGCGCAGGTAAAGAAAAAAAGAAAGGGAGAATTTTATTTCTCCTGGGGATATAACACGGAGTGGTACACCCGCAGTACCGTAAAAATCAACCAGCCTGATTTAAATAATCACTACAAATTTAAAAACATTAAAGGGCACGATCATCCGGGATGGGATGAAGGCTTATTTTCCAAAGCACTGACAATTCCACAGTACAATTATCGCCTGGGTTATTTTTTAAATGACAAAAACGACCTTGGAATTGAAATCAATTTTGATCATACCAAATTCATTTTTGAAGACGGCCAGGAGGCGCGGGTAAAAGGAACACTGAATGGCAGAAGTGTAGACAGCACTGTACTTTTCAATGAAGCAAATGGATTTTATTATTACCTGAATAATGGGGCGAATTTTCTTTTATTCAATATTGTCAAGCGCTGGAACTGGTACACTGATAAATCAAAGCACGTAAAAATTGATGCGCTCGGTAAGGCCGGTATCGGCCCGGTGATACCACATGTGCAAAACAGTTTCTTTGGTGAAAAAAATAATCCCGGCTTTCAGTTTGGCGGATGGAATACCGGTGTGGAAGGAGCAGTACGGTCTACTTTCTATAGATATGTATACGTCGAATTCGCAGGCAAACTGGATTATGCGCGTTATTCGGGATTAAAAATTTACAAGGGAAAAGCCAGGCATGCATTTGGTACGGCTGAAGTGATATTGAGTTTGGGGTTTACTTTTTAGTTTTTTTCAACACATAGAAACATAGAGACATAGATTGAACATAGAATATTTCTTCTTTTCGCGCAGGTCTCCTGCGCTCTGGCGCAGGTCTCCCGACCTGTGCTGCCTCTCTGGCGCAGGTCTCCCGACCTGTGCTTCTTTATTACTTGATCTCAAATGAAGGAATGGTATATCGCTGAGACGGTGTAAAACTAAAACAGACAGAAGACAAGTAACAGTGTGGCACAGGTCAGGAGACCTGCGCCTGAATTGAGAACCGTGTAAAACTAAAACAGACAGAAGACAAGTAACAATGTGGCACAGGTCAGGAGACCTGCGCCTGAATTGATGTATCGCTGAGACCGTGTAAAACCAAAACAGACAGAAGACAAGTAACAGTGTGGCACAGGTCAGGAGACCTGCGCCTGAATTGAGAACAATGTGGCACAGGTCAGGAGACCTGCGCCTGAATAGTGGTCTAACACGTATATAGTCTCCTCAGGAGACCTGCGCCAGAATATGTGTATTTCTATGTTCCTATGTGCCTATGTGGTGAAAAAAAAACTACAACAGCTCCAACCTTTGTAATTCTTTTTTCAATTGCTCCGGGGATTGAAAATGGATTCCTTTTATTCCAACGGCTGCTGCCCCCTCGATGTTTCTAAGGCTGTCATCAATGAAAATCGCTTCGGAAGGATTGACACCATAGCGGTTTAATAAGAGATGATAGAATTCCGGGAATGGTTTACGCATTTTTTCGTCACCACTTACTACACGGCCATCAAACCAATGCAGGAAATGATAGCGTACCAATGCAATGTGGAATAAATCGCCCTGCCAGTTGGTCAATGCATAAATTTTATACCTGCCGGCATCTTTTAGCTGCCGGAATATTTCAACAGTTTCGGGTATCGGCCCTTTCAGCATTTCTGTCCAGCGGCCGTAGTAATCCCGGATGGGCTGTTCCCATTCGGGAAATTGCGCAACGAGCAATTGTGTAGCATCTACAATAGATCTTCCTGCATCCTGTTCTTCATTCCATGCATGGGTACATATATTATTAAAAAAGTGCTCAAACTTTTCTTTGGATTCGAAATAGCTGTCGTGGTAGACGTAGCGCGGATTCCAGTCAAGGAGTACGCCACCGAGATCGAAGATGATTGTATTGATAGTATTGTTTGTGCTCATTGTTTTGATTTGATCGGTCTGGCCAGTTGTTTAAAGCAGTAAGCTATTCATCGTATCACTGCCCTGACCGCTGATCGGTTCACCGCGAATATAGTCCCGGATCATCTTTTTTCAAACAACCACCATATTCTTTTCCTTGGTTTCACTTTATAGTTAGTGGTCACATAGTTGGCAATATGCGTCATTGCTTCATCAATGCTGTCTGTCATTAACACCAGTGACAAATCTTCCCGGTTAATAGTGCCTTGTATGGCGAGATATTCCATATAATCCATCAGCTCTTTATGAAATTGTTTGCCGTATAAAACAATAGGAAATCCAGTGATGGTTTTCGTTTGTACGAGCGTAAGCGTTTCAAAAAATTCATCCATGGTACCGAAACCCCCGGGCATGATGATAAATGCGTAGGAATATTTTACAAGAATAGCTTTACGCACAAAAAAATGTTCGAACGTAACTGACCGGGTGAGGTAAGGGTTTTCTTTTTGCTCAAAAGGTAAAATAATATTGCAGCCAACCGATTCTCCGCCGGTTTCAAACGCCCCGCGATTAGCAGCTTCCATGATGCCGGGACCACCGCCGGTCATCGTGGTAAAGCCGGTACGTGCGATGCGTTTACCAAATTCCCTGGCTACTGAGTAGTAAGGATGATCTTCCGTAAACCGGGCGGAACCAAAAACAGTAATGCAGGGTCCTTCAAAGTGAAGTGTACGGAAGCCTCTGATAAATTGTTTGAAAACGCGCCATGCAAAATTCAATTCATAACCGCGGCTTTTCGGGCCATCAAGATATACATGTTGCTTCGCCGGTATTATTCTTTCCTCTATTGGTTTTACTTCCGCTTCCATAGTAAGTATGTATATTGCTGTTCAATATAATTAATAAACCCTAAAGGGGAATACAAATATTTTACAGCGACTATGCGCATCATTTCTTACAATGTAAACGGAATACGGGCTGCCATTAATAAAGGATTTATGGAATGGCTCAAAACAGATCCTGCGGATGTTATCTGCGTGCAGGAAACAAAAGCAGCGAAGGAGAACGTGGATCACACATTATTCAATAATGCTGGTTATCATGATTACTGGTTTAGTGCGCAGAAAAAAGGATACAGTGGCGTAGCAGTATTTACCAAAGTAAAACCTGATAATGTGCTGTATGGTACAGGTCACCAGGTAAGTGATGATGAAGGCAGGGTGATACAACTGGATTTTGGCAAATCAAGATTAATCAATGCTTACTTTCCATCAGGTACTTCGGGTGATCTGAGACAGTCGTTTAAATATGAATGGCTGAATGAGTTTTATAATTACCTGGAAAAGCTCAGGGAAAGCCATCCTCAACTTATCTTATGTGGTGATTATAATATTGCACATAAAGAGATCGATATTCATGATCCAAAGGGGAATAAAAACTCATCTGGTTTTTTACCCGATGAGCGCAAGTGGATGGATAAACTTTTTGAGAATGGCTGGATAGATACATTCCGCGAGTTTCACACTGAGCCTCACCGCTATAGCTGGTGGAGCCAGCGTTTTCCTTCCGTACGCCTGCAGAATAAAGGCTGGAGAATAGATTATATAAATGTTACAGAACCTTTAAAAAGCAAACTAAAGGATGCGGAAATTTACCCTGATGTGAAGCATTCTGATCATTGTCCGGTATACCTGGATATAGCTATTTGATTTTCATAATCACAGATATTTCAGAAAAGTCTTTCAACAGTTTATGATCGTCTACAACCTCACCATGAAAGTAGCGCACAGCATCCATGATGAATGGGTAGAGTGGCAAAAGCAGGAACATATTCCTGAAATAATGGCGACAAAACTATTTGTTGATTATAAATTCTATCGGCTGCTTGATCAGGATGAAGAAGATGGCCCTACCTATGTTATTCAATACGTAGCTGATAATATGAGTGCTTATAAAAAATATATTGATGACTTCGCGCCGGCTATGCGCCAAAAGGCAATGACAAAATGGGGAAATGGTTTCATTACATTCCGCACGGTGATGGAAAAGGTGCAGTAGTCGTATAAATAAAAAAATTGACGGGAGTCAGTATTTTGCAACATTTGATTGCCTGGAAACTTTTGACTGCCTGAATACCTGGAACTGTGGCGTGAAACATGCGACAATAAAGCATGCAAGCCCGTTACTAAATCATTCACTGCAAAGACATTGTTTGCAACATCCCTTAAAAACCTTGTCCGGTGCGGGTTCCACGCTATTTTAAATTTTCTCAAATTCAAATAAAAAATTTTGTTGCTTGGCAAAAGCATATAAATTTGCCCCTCTGTAAATCTTTTAAAATACATCTATCATGAACAAAGCAGAATTGATCAACAAAATCGCCGATGATGCAGGAATCACTAAAACACAGGCAAATGCTTCATTGGATTCATTTATAGAAGCTGTTACCAAAACATTGAAAGGTGGTGGTAAAGTAACATTGGTTGGTTTCGGAACATTTTCCGTATCGAAAAGAGCTGCACGTAATGGACGTAATCCGCAGACTGGTGAAGTAATCAAAATCAAAGCCAGAAAAGTAGCCCGTTTTAAAGCTGGTAAAGAATTGTCTGCAAAAATGTAACCTGGTTATCGTCTCGCACAACAAACTTTTTAAAAGAGCTCCTGTTATATGCCGGGGCTTTTTTAATTGATTTGTAACAGCGATTCAGCATCTTTGCATATTATTAAAAATAAATCTTAAAAAAATTGTTATGGGAAGAGGTGATAAAAAAACCAAGAAAGGAAAAACATTCAAAGGTTCATTTGGCAAAAGCCGCCCTGCTAAAACTGCAAAGAAAGCAGCGCCAAAGAAAAAATAAGTTGAACGCATACAGGTTGAGAAGTTAAGCAGCAATATTTCTCCGGCTTAACTTTTCAACCCATTCAGCTTTTTTCAGGTTACCTGTAAAATAAAATATCCCGCACCGGAGCGCAGGATATAATTTTTTTTAACAGCTGTTTACCTGGGTAAAGATTTGTTGAATGGCTTAAAACTTACTGTTCTTACGCTTCCTGTGTTGTTTTCTGCCTTGCATAATTTAATATGTTCAGCACAACTTCAGTACGCGGAGACTCGGTAATCTTGTCAAGTCGCTCGACCGATGACCGTAACACTTCCAGCTTTTCCCGGAGCGTCCAGTCGTTTTTCAGGGCTTCTTCAACGGCTGCGGTTTTTTCAGGAGAGGTTTCTTTGTACAAATACAATAAAAGATCCTCAGGGGTAAAACTAAGCATAGGCGAAATCCTCCAATTAGTGTCCAATAAAAATTAAATCGTCCTCAGGGTGGGGTAGGTGTTGTTGTAATGTCCGTCCGTACTATAAACGGAAGATAGAAATCATTATTGTATGTAACAAGCTCAATTTTGGGATTGGGCGCTTTCTGAGGGTATCAGGAAGAGTTCTTCATTGTCTTTTTTCATGTGGTAACGCTCACGGGCATATTTTTCAAGCACTTCGGGGTTGGTTGTCAACTGGTCCAGTTCCTTGCGGACATCCTTTATCTGGTCGGTATAATGTTGCCTACTTACCTGTAAATCATTGAGTTCCCTGTTTCGCTGCAATTGCGTCAGCAGGTCATTCCTGTCAAAGAAAATAATCCAGGCAATAAACGCGAAAGAGGCGATAAAATACTTGTTTTTCAGCCAGGCGGGAATATGGGTCAGTAGTTTCATAATTATCGGAGACTTGCCAGTTACAATTGCAGTTGGCAGTTAAAGTTACCGATTTTCGATATACTGCCAACTGCAAATTGTAAACTGCTGTTATTTGCCAAACCTGATTTTTCCTTTCGGATAAATCGCGGATGAACCTAATTGTTCTTCTATGCGGATGAGTTGATTATACTTTGCAATACGGTCGGTCCTGCTCGCAGATCCTGTTTTAATCTGCCCGCAATTCAATGCGACAGCGAGGTCGGCGATAGTCGTGTCTTCTGTTTCACCACTGCGATGGCTCATGATAGTGTTAAAGCCATTATGCTGGGCCAGTGTCACTGCATTGATGGTTTCAGTTACTGATCCAATCTGGTTTACTTTTACCAGTAATGCATTTGCGATATCCTTATCTATTCCTTCCTGTATACGTGTTACGTTTGTTACAAACAGGTCATCACCTACCAACTGGCATTTACTACCTACTGCCCTTGTTAAGTTTTTCCAGCCATCCCAATCGTCTTCTGACATACCATCTTCGATAGAAGCGATAGGATAGTTATTTACCCATTTTTCCCAGAACTTAACCAGTTGATCGCTGCTCAGTTCTTTGCCACTACTTTTATGAAATACATATTTTTTCTTTTTCGCATCCCAGAGTTCTGTATTTGCAGCATCCATTGCAATGGTGATTTGTGAACCAGCTTTGAAACCCGCTGCACTTATCGCAGTCAATACGGTTTCTATTGCTTCTTCATTACTCTGGATATTCGGTGCAAAGCCGCCTTCGTCACCTACATTGGTGCTAAACCCTTTTTTCTTCAGTACTGATTTGAGGGCATGAAATATTTCAACACCCCAACGCAGTCCTTCGCTGAAATCGGGTGCTCCAACCGGCATCACCATGAATTCTTGGAAATCTATTTTATTATCTGCATGGGCGCCGCCATTCAGGATATTCATCATGGGTATCGGCAGTGTTTTCGCATTGGTACCCCCGATATAGCGGTACAATGGTAAACCTGCTTCTTCTGCAGCGGCCTTTGCCACAGCCATGCTTACAGCCAGTATCGCATTGGCCCCGAACTTTGCTTTATTGGGTGTGCCATCCAGTTCAATCATCATCTGGTCGATACCTGTCTGGTCAGCCACATCATAACCGAGTAATTTGGGAGCGATGCTGTCATTTACGTTTTTAACAGCTTTCAGTACACCTTTACCGAGGTATTTCTTCTTATCACCATCGCGCAGTTCAACTGCCTCATGTGCACCTGTACTGGCACCACTTGGTACGGCTGCGCGGCCCAGTGCGCCTTCGTCAGTTAATACATCTACTTCAACGGTAGGATTACCGCGGCTATCCAATATCTGTCTTGCAAAAATTTCGGAAATGTAACTCATGGTTGGTATTTAGTTTTGTTTGTAGTTATTCTGGTCCTTGTTGCGTAAGCGTCCGGAACACGTCTTCCAGGCTCTGGCTTTCGCTTTGCAAAGAAACAATATTGAGATTATGCAGCAATGCCAATTCTAAAATTTGTTTGCGTACGGATTCAGGAGAGGCTGTTTGCAATTTGTAGTTTGCGGTTGCCGGCTCTTCTACTGATGCTACGCCATTCATTTTTCCCAACAATGATTTGTCAACGGGCTCTTTGAATTGCACAATCACTACATGTTTTTCTTTATTTCCTTTTTGCAGGTTGCTGAGTTTGTCATCCGCTACCAACTGGCCCTTATTGATAATAATAACCCGGTCGCAGATAGCTTCTACCTCCTGTAGTATATGAGAAGAAAACAACACCGTTTTGTTTTTGCCCTGCTGTTTGATGACATCGCGTATTTCTATAATCTGGTTAGGATCTAAACCGCTGGTTGGTTCATCCAATATCAATACTTCAGGATCATGAATCAATGCCGCAGCGAGGCCAACACGTTGCTTATATCCTTTGGACAACTGACCGATTTTCTTTTTGCTTTCAATGGTCAGTCCCACCATCTCAATAACCCTTTTCACTTCTTCCTTTTCGTTTGTCACTTTATGCAGTTCTGCTACGAATGACAGGTATTCTTTCACATACATGTCATAATACAATGCATTTGCTTCGGGCAGGTAGCCTACTTTCTTCTTTGCTTCCAGTGGTTGCTGTGCTACGTTGATACCGCTGACAAATGCCTCACCGCTATTTTGCTGCAGGTAGCCGGTCACAATTTTCATCGTGGTACTCTTGCCTGCACCATTGGGCCCTAGAAAGCCAACAATCTCGCCTTTGTCTACTTTAAATGAAATATTGTTTACTGCTTTTTGCGCTCCGTATACTTTGAGAAGGTTCCTGACTTCGATAGACATGCAACAAATTTAAATGGCCCATACGACAATCCTGCGATTTTTATAAAGCCAACTGCCCGGATTAAATATTTTCATATTCATACAAAGGATCGATATCAGCTCCCGGTTTCATCTCCATTACCGGATGTATAATGCCATCGTGCAGGTCGTATACCCAGCCGTGCAGCTCAGGCCTGTTTTCATGCGCCCATGCTTTTTGAATGATGGCAGTTTTTGCAAGATTTAATACCTGTTCTTTCACATTCAGTTCTACCATGCGGTTTACCCGTTTTTCATCATCACTGATCGATTCAATTTCCTTGCGGTGAATGCGGTAGATGTCTTTTATATTTCTCAGCCACATGTTGAGCACCTGGTTGAAGTCTCCGTTGGACATAGCCGCCTTGACACCGCCACAACCATAGTGCCCGCATACAACAACGTGTTTTATTTTCAGATGATTGACTGCATAGTCGAGCACGCTCATGAGGTTCACATCGGTATTTACCACGAGGTTGGCAACATTGCGGTGGATGAATATTTCTCCCGGCTCGGTTTGGGTGATTTCATTAGGCGGTACCCGGCTGTCACTGCAGCCAATCCAGAGAAACTCAGGGGTCTGTACATGCAGGAGCCTTTCAAAAAATGAAGGGTCTTTTTTCAGTTTCTCTGCAGCCCAGTGTTTGTTGTCTTGTAACAGTAATTCGTATGATTTCATATGAGAACAACTTGTGCCTCAAAAATAGATGGAAATAGAGTACATAATACCAAACAGTCGTTTGGATTTCAATATTTGTTCGGCGTAGATAACAATCAGGTGCCAGGTGCCACGAACAAAGTTGTCCGGCCACTGTTATCTTTATTTTGTATCATGGAGGTCATTGGATTTGGGCGTATTTTTTGTGATTATTTTAATCTGCCTGTTAACCTGTTGCAGGTGTGCGGCATGTGGAAAAACTTTAACCCTATCCATTGATATAGGTATGAATGGTTTGGATTAGCAAAACTTAATCGTTAATTTTGCAGCAGTTTAAATGATAAGAAAACGTAAACCATATACTTTTTTGCAACTTGCTTCATCGGTCTTTATGATCCTGGCGTTGTTATGGCTTACGGTCAGTGCCCCTTTTGTTTTTGCGAGCCAGCAAAAGGTTTCCTGCCAGGCAAAAGAAATTCCTGCAGATTCTTTTGCAGATAATGAAGAAGAGGCTTCTAATGCTTTTTCAAATACCACTGAAGAAAAAAACCCCAATAGCAGCAACAGCTTTTCAGAAGAATACCTGCATGATTATCACGTTTCTGATTATTTCTTTTCAGTCTCTTCGCAATACCACAAATGCGAAAATGCGGGTACCTATGTTGCTTTCCATGGCGAATTACTCGTGCCTCCGCCAAACCGGTTTTAATTACATCCTACAGCGCTGGTAGCTTATTGATAAGCTAACCCCTTTTTAATCTATTTAATTAATTACATCACTATTGCTGTATGCATACAGCAGTTTCAAAATATTTATACAATGAGAAAGCATTCTAAGGAATACCTGCAGAACCTGACACCTTACCAGGGATATGAATTATTGGTTGAAGGCAATAAAAGATTTGTCAGTAACATCAATGAGGACCATGACCATCTTGAAATGATCAATGAAACAAGGGAAGGCCAACATCCCTTTGCAGTTATACTGAGCTGTATGGATTCACGTACATCTGTCGAGTTGATATTTGACCAGGGCCTGGGCGATTTGTTCAGCATCCGCGTGGCGGGCAATGTAGTGAATGACGATATAGTCGGCAGCATTGAATATGCAGTAAAATATGTGGGATCAAAAGTATTAATGGTGCTTGGCCATACAGCCTGCGGTGCAATTAAAAGCGCCAAGCAGGGTGTAGAAGACGGGCATATAACAGGATTGCTAAAGCGCATACAACCCGCTATCAGCAAGGCAATGCTGATGGACAGCGGGCAATACATGCATAAAGATTCGGTTGCTTATACCAATGTCGAAAACAGCCTGGAAGAAATCCTTACCAGGAGCGAAATCGTAAAAGAGCTTTTTGAAAAAGGTGAGATCGGTATTGTGGGCGGCGTATACGATGTCGACAACGGTAAGGTTGATTTCTTTAAGAACCTGACCCGGAAGAAAGGTAAAGAAGAAAAAAAACTGGTCAACGTATAACCTGTTTATCCAGTTAATTTAATCAATCACAAAAAGCAGCTGACATATTTTATGTTCAACACAAAATATCTCAAGTCAGACTTACCGTCAGGCTTAGTCGTTTTTTTAGTAGCCCTTCCATTGTGCCTTGGAATAGCATTAGCCAGCGGAGCGCCGCTCTTCAGCGGCCTTATTTCGGGAGTCGTAGGTGGCATAGTCATCGGTTCGCTGAGCAACTCTCAATTAAGTGTCAGCGGTCCTGCGGC
>JADMIO010987925.1_pt1 | contig 40543 bp, 59 predicted proteins | sample 8958161 | NCBI WGS metagenome assembly JADMIO01 (sample SAMN16585339, study PRJNA669376) | soil metagenome | isolation source: Crop rotation soil | place: USA: Cullars Rotation, Alabama | collected 2011
AACCCAGTGGACGACTGGGCAGCGGATGGTGCCGATGCGTTCTGCGAGGGCGCGAAGGTCATGGAGCGGCGCGTCATCAAGCCGAAAGTGGACAACCGACCGAAGGCCGTGATCGTGGGTGAAGTGCCGGAGAACTTCATCCAGGCATCGCTCAATGACATGTGGAAAGAACACGAGCGCGGGGCATCCCGCAGAGAAAGGGTGTAGATGCGCGACTTAGAGAGTTTCAACGCAACGCGAGTCAGTGCGACGACGACCTCATGCCTGACGAGCGGGCCGCTCACTCTGGGCGGCGTCCTTTTCTGTGGTACGGCCACAGGAGCTATCCAGTTCTTCGCGGGGACGACATGCTCTGCCTCGCTCACGCCGGTCATCACGTTCTGCGCGACGACGAGCGCAGTAGCTGGCGGCTTCTCGCCGATGTTCATGCGATTCCCATGCGATGTGAGCGGCAACGGGATCACCTTTGACCCGAGCGGGACCCAAGACCCGAACCTCATCATCTTCTGGGTGCCACAGCCGAGGACGCCTTGATGGCCTCCCCAAGGGCAGCGATCAGGCGCCGAAAGAAAAGCTGAATGGCCGTCTCCATCCAAGACCGCAAGCGCGTCACGGGGGGCTTGAAAAGCTGGCTCGATGACGTGGCGGCCTACGAGCGTGCGTTCAAGGCGTGGGAGGGGCGCTTCGAGAAGATCATCAAGCGCTACCGCGACGATCCGCGTACCGGGCAGCGGGAATGGACGACGGCGAAGTTCAACATCCTATGGTCGAACGTGCAGACGCTCTCATCGGCCACGTTCTCGAGACTGCCAAAGCCGGATGTGAGCCGTCGCTATCGCGACCAAGACCAAGTCGGGCGCGTTGCGGCGCTGATCCTCGAGCGTGACTTGGACTACCACGTCCAGCATTACCCCGAGTACCGCATGTCGCTCAAGGCGTGCGTGCTGGATCGGTTCCTCGGTGCTCGCGGTACTTCGTGGATTCGCTACGAGCCGCACTTCAGGGCAGTGCAGAAGGGCGAGCCGACAGACGGCGACCAAGTCACGGAGGACGTGGACACGCCGGACGAGGAGCTCGACTACGAGTGCGTCGCCGTGGATTACGTCCACTGGCGCGACTTCGGACATAGCGTGGTGCGGACATGGGAGGAAGTGCCGCGCGTATGGCGCCGCGTCTACATGACGCGCGATGCGCTAGAGAAGCGCTTCGGGGCGGATAAGGCGAAACTCGTGCCGCTCGACGCGGACCCGAAGCAGCACGATCCGAATCGCGCCTACGGGCAGACCGACACGCGAGACTGCGCGACGATCTACGAGGGATGGGACAAGGAAAAGAAGTGCGCCGTATGGTTCAACAAATCGGTGAAGGACTTCCTGGACAAGAAAGAGGCTGGCGATCCGTCCTTCGTTGACTTCGAGGACGGCTTCCCGTGCCCGCGCCCGCTGTACGGAACGCTGACAAACGACTCGCTTGTGCCGGTGCCGGACTTCGTCATCTACCAGGACCAGGCGACCGAGCTCGACATCCTCGCCGATCGCATCGACGGGCTCGTCAAGTCGCTGAAGGTCTGCGGCGGATACGACGCATCGATACCGGAACTGCAGCGCATCTTTACCGAGGGCGAGAACGGCACGCTCGTGCCGATCAAGAACTGGGCGGCGTTCGCCGAGAAGAACGGGCTCGTTGGATCGCTCTCGCTCGTGGATCTCAAGCCGATCGCCGAGGCGCTCATTTCTGCCTATGAGGCGTTCACGCAGGTCAAGGAGCAGATCTACGAGATCACTGGCATCTCTGACATCATCCGCGGGCAGACACAGGCGAGCGAGACGGCGACTGCGCAGCAGATCAAGGGGCAGTACGCATCGCTCAGACTCAAGACCTATCAGGACGAGGTCGCGCGCTACGCATCGGACGTGCTCTCGCTCATGGCGCAAGTCATCTGCCGCAAGTTCTCGCCCGAGACGATCATGAAAGTGGCTGGCGCCGACCAGCTTGCTCCGCAGGATCAGCCCTATGTGCAGCAGGCGATGGCTCTGCTCGTGGGGCCGGAGCGCATGCAGAACCCAGATGCAGCCGAAGGGCCGAATCCGGTGCGCCAGTTCAGGATCGAGGTCGCATCAGACTCTCTCGTCCATCTCGATGAGCAGGCCGAGCAGGAAAGCCGCGTCGCGTTCCTCGGTGCCGTAGGGACGTTTCTCGCCAATGCGGCCAAGTCGCTCCAAGGCGTACCGCCGACGATGGGCTCGGTGCTGATCCCGCTCTACATGGACATGCTCAAGTTTGGCGTGCAGGGCTATCGCATCGGGAAGCAGGTCGAGGGCGCATTCGATGAGGCCGCGGAGAAACTGAAGCAGATCGCGCAGCAGCCGCCCGCACCACCACCGCCACCGCCGGAGATTGCCGTCGAGCAGATGCGCCAGCAAGGCGAGGCGCAGGGGAGAGAGCAGGAAGCCGTGCTCACGCGCGAGAAACAGGCTGGCGATGTGCAGGTATCGCGTGAAAAGGGTGCCGCCGACATCACCGTCGCACGGGAAAAGATGCAGATGGAAGCGCAACTCGCCCGAGAGAAGATGCACGGCGACTGGGAATTGGATGACCGCAAGCACCAGCGCGAAATCGCCGAGCGCCAACGCGCCCACTCCGCAGAGGTCGCGGCCGGCAAGTTCGATAAATCGGAGAAAAGAGAAGAAGGGACGATGCAATGAACATCGGATTACTCGACACCGACACAGGCGTATCCGCTGCCGGCACCACGCAGGGCACGGCGCAACTTCTCGTTAAGAGCATGACCGTGCTCTCCACTGTCGCAAGCGGCGCGGGCGTGCTCCTCCTACCGAACCTCATTGGCGTGCCGCAAATGGTCTACAACGGCGGCGCCAACGCCTGCAAGGTCTATCCGCCATCCGGCTACTCGATCAACCAGCTATCGGCGAATACGGCGCTCACGCTCCCCATCAATACGGCCGTCATGTTCTGGACCGTGTCGAGCACCCAACTCGTGGCGTTCCTCAGTGCGTAGGCGCTTCATCCAAATCAACGGCGAGCTCGTGGAGGTCGGGCGAGACTATGTGCCGGAGCCACGCGCGCAGGTTCCGCACGTTATGGGCGACATCGCGCCTTACCGCTCAATGATCGACGGCAAGATGATTACCTCCAGATCACACCACCGCGAGCACTTGCGGCAACACGGCTGCGTCGAAGTGGGCAATGACAGCAGCCTCACGCGCCAACGGGGACCGCTACAGCCCCCGGCGGGGCTGAAGGAAGCCATTGCCCGCAACGTCTATTCAAAACTTCGCTACTAGGAGAAGCACATGGGAGCACTCGCAGTAGACATCACCCGCGGCGGGACGAGCGCGGGTTCCGCGCAAGCCATCAACGGTGCCATGAGGACCGGAGTTTCGGCCGCCGGCAGCACCATCACGGATGCGACCGACCTCGTCGCGACCGTCAGCGTCGTCTCGACCGTGTCGGCGGGCCAAGGCGTGCAACTGCCATCGATGATGGTCGGCGACCAGGCCGAGGTCTACAACAACACGACCACGACGCTCAAGGTCTACCCAGACCAGAGCACGGTGGCGCTGAACCAGCTTACCGCTGGCGCCGCGGTATCGCTCGCCCAGTACCAGGGCGCATTTTTCCGCAAGGTATCGTCCACGTCGGTGTGGGTGATCCTGAGCGCGTAACGAAAGACAACAGGAAGAACTGGAGAAACGATCATGGGCACCGAATCACTTCGGGACACCTTGCAGGAATCCTTCGAGAGCGTCATTTCAGATGCGTCCACCACCACCACGCCCGCCGCGGAAACCACCGCCGCTGCGGGGAGTGAGCAATCTCCTACGCCGTCGCCGAAGGATGAAACGCGCCCCCGCGATGCCGAGGGCCGGTTCGTAGAGAAAAAGGAATCCGCAGCGCCGAGCGCCAAAAAGCAAGAGGCGCAAACTCCTCCCACTACCTCGGCGTCTCCGTCTGCTGCCTCGGCCGCTGCGGCTCCAACGAAACCTCGCTACCAGCGCCCCTCGACGTGGCGAAAAGAAACGTGGGGCGTCTGGGACAAGCTGAACAAGGGCGAAGCGCTCTCGCCCGAGGAACAGCATCTCATGGCCGAGGAGGCCGTGCGGCGCGATGCAGACTTCGCCCGCGGCGTCTCTACCTACAAGCAGGAATGGGACACCGCAAAGCCGTTGATCGAAGCGATGGCGCCGTTCATGCCGCTCCTGCAGCAGCACAACATCCCGCCGCAGCAGTGGATCACGAACCTCGGCAACGCCCACCGCACGCTCGCGATGGGAAGCCCGCAGGAGAAGGCCGTGCGCTTCGCGCAGCTTGCGCGCGAGTACGGCGTGCCGCTCGAGCAGCTATACACGCTCGGCCAAGATGGGCGCCTCTATGTGAATCCGAACCTGCAGGCGACGCAGCAGCACCAGCCGACGCCCGACATCCAGACGCTGATCTCGCAGGAACTTGCGAAGCGCGATCAGCAGCGATTCGATCAGGAAGCGGAGGCCAACGTCACCGCTTTCGCACGACAGACCGACAAGTATCCGCATTACGAAGAAGTTCGCGACACGATGGCTGGACTACTCCACGCCGGTCTTGCCGATGGACTTGAGGACGCCTACGAGGCGGCACTTCGCCACCCGCGCCATGCCGCGCTTTTCGACTCCCTGCAAAAACAGCAAGGTGAGGCGGAAGCGCAACGCAAGGCAGAGGAAGCGCGAAAGCTTGCCGAATCGGCGCGTCGAAAAGTCGGAAGCCCGCGCTCGGCCGCTCCTACGAGCCCCGCATCTGCTGGCACCGGCAAACAGAGCCTGCGAGACACGATCACGGCTAACACCGAGTCGGTTCTCGGCGGGCGTCTATAACCCATCGGAGATTAGCTCATGCCTTTCGCAAACAGCGACATCACCGACATCATCGCCACGACGATCCAGCAACGCTCAGGCGAGCTTGCCGATAACGTCACGAACAACAACGCGCTCCTGCGCCGGCTCAAAGGCAAGGGGAACGTCCGACCGTTCGGCGGCGGTAATGTCATCCTGGAAGAGATCATGTACATCGACTCTTCCACGATCAACGCGAACTCGTACTCGGGCTACGAGGTTCTCAACATCAACCCCAACAGCCCGATCAGCGCCGCGCAGTTCTCCATCACGCAATACGCTGCGGCAATCTCGATGTCCGGCCTCGAAATGCTCCAGAACTCGAGCAAAGAGGCCATCATCGATCTGCTCGAAGGCCGCCACAAAGTTGCAGAGTCGCAGTTGATGAACCGGATCGACAACGACCTCTATCTCGACGGCACCGGCAACGCGGGCAAGAACCTGACGGGGCTGGGGGCGGCGCTCACCACGGCCGGCACCGGCACCTACGGCGGCATCCCGCGCGCGACCTGGGCGTTCTGGTCGAACCAGTTCTATCGCGGCGTGACGGACGGAGGTGCTGCGGTATCGGCTGCCAACATCCAGTCGTACATGACCACGCTTGCGCTTCGGTGCGTGCGCGGCAACGACAAGCCGGACCTCTGGGTCGGCTCGAGCGACTACTACGCCTTCTACGTCGCATCCCTCCAGGCGATCCAGCGCGTCTCCTCCGACACCGGAAGCGGTGCGGCGGGCGCGGGCTTCGGGCCTGAGCTCAAGTTCTACGGCGGTGGCATGTCGGCAGACGTGGTGCTCGGTGGCGGCGTGAGCGGGCTGGTCAGTGCGACGGCTGCGGCGAACACGAACACGACCACATCCGGCGCCGTCACGGCGAACATGTACGCCATCAACACGAACTACCTCTTCTTCAGGCCGCATCGGGATAGAAACTTTGTCCCGATCGGCGGGGAGCGGCAGTCCGTCAACCAGGATGCCGTGGTCAAGCTGATCGGCTGGGCCGGCAACCTCACTTCGAGCGGGCCGCAGTTCAGCGGCCGGCTCTCGGCTTAAAGGAGGCCGCGCAATGGCAACCACTTTCGCAGGCAACGGCAGCGTCATCGGGTTCGACCCGAGCAACATGAGCGCGACCGCGCTCTTTGCGGTCGGCACCCATGCCCTCGGCGTGCAGGACACGGAATGGGTGTACGTCCAAGCCCAGACCACCATCAACCCACTGTCGTGGGTCGCAATCAACCCGACCTTTTCGTGCGCGATGGCTTCGGCCGCGGATGTTCTGATCGCGTCGAACCAGTTTGGCCTCTCGAACTGCACGGTCTCGGCGAGCTCTTACGGCTGGATCGCGATCCGGGGTCTCAACCTCTCGGCGCGCTTCACCGGCACTGGATCGCTCGCGCCAACGAGCGGACAGCTTCAGCTTGCCTCATCGGCCGGCCCCACGGGCGTGGTCATGCTCGGCACGGTCGGCACGGCAAGCTGCACGCTGGTCGGCGTTGGCCTCGCGGCCACGGCAAGCTGCACGGCCGGCACGGCAAGCGGTCTGGGGAGCGGCGGCGCCGACATCGGCCTCGTCAATCTCTACTGGCCGGCAGTCAAGACGGTGTAATGGAAGTTCGTCCGGCTACAGAGGACGAAGTCAAGGACGCGCAGGCGGCGGGGAAGATTCCGTCGCCTGTGCCTCTTGGCTTGAGCATGTCGAGTTGCATCACGTCAGACGAGATGCGCAGCAACTTTTTCGCGACTCTCGAGCGTGGCTTCACCCCCATAAATGACCTGCTCGGGGCGTTCCCTGGGCAGACGTGCTCCATCGTTGGCTCAGGGCCGACGATCAAGGAAACGCACAAGGAACTCGTCGGCGACGTGATCGCCATCAATAGCGCGATCAGCTACCTGCTCGATCAGGGCATCGTGCCAAAGTTCGGCGTGCTGTGGGACGGCACCGAGATCATCGAGAAGTTCGCGCGGCCTCACCCGGACATCACCTACCTCGTGGCCTCGCGCTGCCATCCAAAGGTGTTCGAGCGCCTGAAGGACTGCAAGGTAGTCGTGTGGCACGCCGCAGGCGACCACGACATCCTCGAAATCATGCAGACGCCGGAGATCCATGCGCGGATCATTCCACCGCAACCACTGATTACAGGCGGTTCTGCCGGCGTCACGCGCACGATCTATCTCGCCTCAGTGCTCGGGTACACGGACCTGCATCTCTTCGGCGCCGATTCGTCGTACTCGGATGCGGGCGAGACGCACATCCGCGGTAGCGTCGTGCCAGAGAAGGACATCCTGATCGGGCTTGGCGACAACAGCGATGGTGCTCCCATGAAGCTCTTTCGCACTACGCCGGAATGGTGCGCGCAAGTGAACGAGTACCGCGCGATCTACGCGCTGACGGTGACGGGGCGACTCGCAGCGCTCGCCAAGGGCATGCAGAACGTCATCGCCGTGAATATTTCAGTGCATGGTGACAGTCTCTTCAAAGCGATGCACGACCGGCTCGTAGCGAAGCGCGAGGCGCTCGGCGACCAGAAGTTCATCGACGACATCCAGGCGCAGGCTCGCGCGCAGGGCAAACTCGACGAAGAGGCGACGAAGGTCTGCGAGGCTGCCCTTGCTGCCCAGTAAGATTCCCCTTCGCCTTGAAGTACACAGCGCGGCGACCGAGGCCGAGATGAATGCGAACGTCACGGCGACGATGGCGCGCGGCTATGAGCCATTCGCGCCGCTGCTGAATACCTGCGCCGGCACGCTGCACCTCTGCGGCGCCGGGCCGTCTCTCGGCGAGACGTGGCAACGCATTCCAGAGGGTGCGGATGTGCTGGCCGTGAATAGCGCCATAGGCTTCCTGCTCTCGCATGACCGCGCGCCAAAGTGGGCGATGATCTGGGACGCATCCGAACTCTGCGCACAGTTCGCAGTGCCTGATACACGCGTGACGTACCTCATCGCCGCGCGCTGCCATCCGTTCGTGTTCGCAAGGCTCGCAAAGTCGAAAGTCGTCGTCTGGCACGCGGCCGGGGATCACAATATCCGCGACTTCCTCAACGCTCGCGGCGTAAACGAGCCGCTCGTCATGGGCGGAACGGCTGGCGTGACGCGGGCGATCTACCTCGCCGCTGCGCTTGGCTACCGCGCGATCGAGATCCACGGCGCTGACTCTTGCTATGCGGAGGACGGCTCGACCCACATCCGCGGCTCTCTGGTGCCGGAGAAGGATATGACCGTCGAGATGGGTGGTCGCGGCTTCCGCACCACGCCAGAATGGTGCCAGCAGGTCGAGGAAATCAAGCTGATCTATCCGCTATTCACTGCCAACGGCTTCACGATTCAGACGCACGGCGACGGGTTTTTCCAGCACGCCGTGGCGATCATGGAAAAACGCTTTTCCACTCTTCAACCACTTGAAGGAGTTCCCGCATGAGTACCGCACCCGTAGCAGATCCGATGCACCGGCCGCTTGGCCTCGAGACGGACATGGGCAACCAGAACTTCGCTGGCGCCCGCAACCCCGACGACCTCCTCTGGGTGCAGTTCTCCGTCAAGCCAATCCAAAACAACTTCAAGACGCAGTCCGAGGGACGCCCGATCTTTGAGGATCAAATCTGGGTCGAAATCCGCGTGCCGGGGAACCAGTTGCTTACGATCGAGCGGCCGATGGATCCATCGGACAAGTTCCGCTTCCCGCGGCAGTGGACCTACTTCCAGACGACGCACGGCGCCGAGGGACAGAACGTCGGCACGCCGCTCACGCAATGGCCGATGCTGCGGCCATCACAGGTCGAGGAACTGCGGGCGCTCAAGTTCTACACCGTGGAGCAGGTCGCGTTCGCTTCCGACCAGCAAATCGGCACGACTGGCATGATCGCCGGCATGGCGCCGTTCTCCTTTCGCGAGCGCGCGAAGCTGTACTTGGAGTCGGCGAAGGACACAGCGCTCGCCGTCAAGCAGGAGGAGGAGATCAAGAGGCGCGACGCGCAGATCGCCAAGATGCAGGAGGATCTGGCAGCCCTGAAGGCATTGCTTCCTGCGCAGCCTGCGCCGCGCGATACGCTGCACGTATCGAAGAAGGCATAGCGCATGTCGGCGACCGTTCTCCAACTCATGCAGCAGGCATCTAGTGAGATGGGGCTCACGTCGCCGACGAGCGTCATCGGCAACACGAACCAGGACGTAACGCAGACGCTCGCGCTCATGCAGGCCGTGGGCTACGAGCTCCAGCGGCAGTGGCAGTGGCAGGCGCTGACGATCCCGTACACGTTCACGTCGGTTTTCTACACCTACACCGGGAACCTGACGGCGGGCAGCACCACGGTGACGAACCTGTCCTCGGTCACGGGCCTGACGACGACGCCGACCTACTTCCAGGTCGTCGGGAGCGGCATCAACAACGCGACGAACCTCGTGAGCGTGAATGCGGGCTTACTGACGGCGGTTCTCTCGCAGGCAGCGACCGCAAGCGGAACGGGTGTGACGCTGACCTTCTCGCAGGTCATCTATGCGCTACCGAGCGACTACGACAGGAAGATCGACCGCACCGACTGGGACAAGTCGCAGCACTGGGAGATGATGGGGCCGGATACGCAGCAGCAGTCGCAGTGGCTGAAATCGGGCTATATCTCGACCGGCCCGCGCGTGCGCTATTGGATACAGGGCAATACGTTCCAGATCTGGCCCGCGCTCGGCGCTGCGCACTACCTCGGCTTCGTGTATTTGAGCAATCTCTGGATCACGGCGACGGGCGGCAGCGCACCCTCGAAAACCGCCTTTAGCGTGGACACGGATACCTGCATCTTCCCTGATCGCCTGATGGTGCTCGGGACGAAGCTCAAATACTTCGAGATCAAGGGATTTGACACGACGGCGCTCTATCGCGACTACACGATGCAGCTTGACCTCGCCAAAGCCCACGACGCAGGTTCGCCGACGCTTTCGCTTGCGCCGCGGCCGACAAGCGTACTGGTGGGCTTTGAAAACATTCCGGACAGTTCTTACGGGTCATGATGCAACTCGCCAACCGAGCACAGGCCATCGCACAACGCGCACAGAAGGCGCAGAAGATGCGCTCGCGCTCGGTCAGCCTCGCCGCGCCTATCGGCGGCTGGAACGCCCGCGATGCGCTCGGCGCGATGGACAAGGCCGATGCGGTAACGCTCGAGAACTTCTGGCCCGGCACGACGAGCGTCATCCTGCGCTACGGCTTTACGAACTTCGCGACGAACCTCGGCGCGCAGGTCGAGACGCTCTGTGCCTATGCGGGCAGCACGACCAACAAGCTGAAGGCCGTCACCGCGGGCGGGAACATCTATGACGCGACCTCTGGCGGCGTGGTGGGCGCAGCGGAAGTCTCTGGCCTCGCCAATGGGCGCTGGCAGCATGTGAATTTCACCACGACGGCGGGCAATTACCTCTGCATGGTGAATGGGTCGAACAATTACCGCGTCTACACGGGCACCGTATGGCACCAGGACGGCGACGGTGCGCCATACGACATCACGGGCGTGACGAGTTCCAACCTCATCGGCATCAATGTATTCAAAAATCGGCTCTGGTTCGTTGATACCAGCACGCTCAAGGCGTGGTATCTGCCGGTGAACTCCATCGGCGGTGCGGCGAACTCGCTCGATATGTCCTCACTCTGCTCGATGGGTGGCACGCTCACGGCGATGGGGACGTGGACGATCGACGCAGGCTACGGCGTGGACGACTATGCGGTGTTCGTCACGTCCAAGGGCCAAGTGCTCGTCTGGAGGATGACGGACCCGACAGACCCGAACAGCATCTTCCTCGTCGGCGTCTGGGAGCTCGGCGCACCCGTAGGCCGGCGCTGCCTCATGAAGTACAAGGGCGACTTGACGCTCATCAGCCAGGATGGTCTCGTGCCGCTCTCCGGCGCGCTGCAATCATCGCGCTTCAATCCGCGCGTTGCGCTCACCGACAAGATTCAGTACGCAATGAGCACCGCAGTGACGAGCTACGGCTCGAACTTCGGATGGGAAACGATCTACTTCGCGAAGCAGAACCAGCTTTACATGAACGTGCCGGTCGTGACCGGAAGCCAGCAGCAGCAATACGTCATGAACGTCATCACGGGCGCGTGGTGCAACTTCACCGGCTGGGCCGCGAACTGCTTCGAGATATTCAACGACGACCTATATTTCGGCAGTAACGGCGTCATCTGCAAGGCGTGGAACACTAACGCTGACGCGGGCGCTGCGATTGCCGCGACTGGACTCCAGGCATTCAGCTACTGGGGCAATAGCACGCTCCTCAAGCGCTGCACGATGATGCGGCCGACGCTCTATACGAACGGCTCGCCTTCTATCAGCGGCAGCGTCAATTACGACTTCGACCTGTCGAATACCGGCGCCGCGCCGCTCTCGGTGCTACCAACCGTCTCGGCGACGTGGGACTCAGGTTTGTGGGATGCGGCCATCTGGGGCGCGAGCGTGGACCTGCAGCGCCAGTGGCAGGGCACCGTGGGCGTGGGCTATGCCGTCGCGCCGCGGCTCGCCGTGTCATCCAACGGCATCCAGGTGCAATGGGTCGCCACGGATATGGTCTACGAGGCCGGAGGCATCCTGTGACCTACACCGTGAGCGTAGTTCCCCTGCGCGCGTGGCTCGAGCGGCTCGATCCGCTATTCCGGCGCCATTACGCCGAGATGCGCGAGCGGATGCTTGGCCTCGGAGTCGCATGCTCGGACTACAACCCGCGCGTGGACAAGTACGTCGAAGCGTCCGAGGGCGGCTGGCTCCTGACCTTCGTCCTTGAGGGAGATGGGGTGCCCGTAGGCTACTCGAATATCTACGTCACGAACGACATGCACAACGGCGACCTGATTGCGCAGGAGGACACAATTTATGTGCTGCCTGAGCACCGGAACGGCGCTGGCCGCAAGCTCGCGCGCTTCGTTCATGAGGAACTGAAGCGCCGCGGAGTGCTGCGCATGAACGTGACGACATCAACTGACCTGCGCGTCGGCAAGTGGCTGGAACGCCTTGGCTACCGCCACACGGCGCACTGCATGACGATCAACCTGCAAGGATAACGACCATGTGCGCACCATCGGCGCCAGCGGCCCCGAACTACCAGCAAGCGGCTCAGACGCAGGGCGCGTCGAACATCCAGACCGCGATCGCGCAGAACATCATGAACCAGCGCAACCAGAACACGCCGCTCGGTTCGCTCACCTATCAGCAGACCGGCACGCAGACGGTTCCAGGGGCCGAGGGCAATCCCGCGGTGGACGTGCCGACTTATTCGAGCAATGTGAGCCTGTCGCCCGAGGGACAGCAGATTTACGGCGGCCAAGTGAAGCAGGCGCAGGGGATGACGAACCTTGCGAATCAATCTCTCGACCAGACGCAAAGCGCGCTCGGGCAGCCGTTCAACATGGGCGATGTGAACAAGATCGCCGACCAGTCCTATGCTGCGCAGACCGCGCGGCTCGATCCGCAGTGGGCGGCGAATACGACATCCGAGGAGACAAAGCTCGTCAATCAGGGCTTGCGGCCAGGCGACGAGGCGTACAACAACGCCATGCGGGTGTTTGACCAAGGCAAGAACGACGCCTATTCGCAAGCGCGGCTCAACGCCATCCAGACGATGCCGCAGACGTTCCAACTTGGTCTTGCGGGACGACAGGTTCCGCTGAACGAGCTCAACGCGCTGCGCACAGGCTCTCAGGTGCAGATGCCTTCTTTCGCTGCGCCACCGCCCACGAACATGCAGGCGCCGAACTATCAGCAGGTTGCGGGCCAGCAGGGCGCGTGGAATCAGGGGCTCTATAACGCGCAGGTCGGCGGCCAGAATGCGCTCATGGGCGGATTGTTCAATATGGGCGCGGCAGCACTGCCGCTGTTGCTCTGATGGCCGGCCTCCAACCCGTAAGCTTCCAGACGCCGAGTTACGACTACTCGGCGGACGTTGCGCAGATCGAGCGCAAGCGCGCATTGGCGAATGCGCTTCAGCAGCAATCCATTTCGCCCATCGACAACCCGCCACCGCAGCCGGGAGGCTTCGCTGTTCGGCAGAGCCCGCTACAGGGCGTAGCGAAACTAGTCCAAGCGTATTCAGGAGCAAAGCAACAAGAGCAAGCCGACGAAAAGCAGCGGGAACTGGGGACTCGCTACCAAGCTGACGTTAGTGCAGACATGCAGGCGCTAGTGCGTGCGCTGCGCGGCACCCCCATGAGTGAAGATGCTTCCGGAAACGTCACGCCAGCGCAGCCGCCGTCGAACATGATCCCTCAGATGCGCACGCCGGTAGGTCAGCAAATGGCGAGCACTTACATGGCGCATCAGTTAGACCCGAGCGCCCTTTTCGGAAAAGTCGAGCCGAAAGACTACACGCCGGAATCAATCGCAGCCTATGCGCAGACCAGGAACCCCGCCTCATTGGTAGCGGTTCGTCCGGCGCATTTCGCGGATACAGGCAACACCATCACCCCGCTTAACCCTGTCACCGGAGCCCCTCAAGGCGCGGCGCTAAACAAGGGGATGACACCAGATGCGTCGGCGAATCTAGAGTTCAGGAAGTTTGAATTCAATAATTTGAGTGCTGCGAAAAAAGCAGAGCTCGGCATGGAATTAAAGCGCCTTGGCCTATCTGAGAAGCAGCTTGAGGAAGGTCGCGTTCAACTTATTCAGGACCAAGACGGAAATGTGCATCTCGTCAACAAGATCACTGGCGTTGGCACGCAAGCGACCGGCCCGAATGGACAGCCGCTACAGATTCAAAGGCCGATGACAGAGGTGCAAGGGAAAGCGAACATCTTCGGCACGCGCGCTGATGAAGCCGACAAGGTGCTGCGCAGCCTAGAGGACTCAATAAGCGTTACCGGCCTAGCAACGAAGCGCGGTATTGAGAACACGCCGATAGTGGGTGGCCCGATGGGCGCGCTTGCCAATACCGCTTTGTCAGCTAACCAGCAGAAGGTAGAGCAGGCGCAACGCGATTTCGTGAACGCTGTTCTTCGCTTGGAATCCGGTGCGGCGATTAGCGAGAGCGAGTTTAAGAACGCGCAGAAGCAATACTTCCCGCAGCCGGGCGACTCTCCTGCAGTCATCGAACAGAAGCGCAGGAACCGGGCTACGGAAATCGCTGGCCTCCGCGCAATGGCTGGGCGCTCGCCGGTTGTATCGAATCCTGGCGCGAACCAACCATTTAGCCAACCCGTGAAAACCGTTAGTTGGAACAACCTGTGAACGTCAATCTTCCAGATGGCACCGTAATTGCGGACGTTCCAGACGGAACGACGAAGGAGCAGTTGCTTGGTAAATTGCTCCTTGCACGTCATCCATCAGCACAATCTCTGATGTCGAAGATGGCATCCGAGCAAGCCACGGCAGACACATCAGGCGTCGGTAAATTCTTCGCTGGTGCCGGCAAAGCTGTGGCCGACATGGGCCTCGGCATACGCCAGTTAGTAGGCAACGCCTCGCAACAGGAAGTTGATGATACGAAGGCGAGAGATTCAGCGCTGATGGATTCTGGCGCTGGGATGCTCGGCAACGTGGCCGGCAACGTCGGCATGGCTGTAGCTCCGGGCTTGGGGCTTGCGGGCGCTGGGAAAGCCCTCGGGCAGGGCGCATTGCAATCTGCAGGACGCTATGCGCTTGCATCTCCTGCGACGCTAGGCGGCGCTGCCACGCAGGGCGCGATGGGTGCCGTGCAGGCCGGACTGCAACCTGTTGCCACAGGCGAAAATCGATTCGGACACGCCGCGCTTGGTGCTGTAGGCGGTGCTGCCATCCCGGCTACAGGCATGGCATTACGCGGCGCAGGAGCGGCGCTGGAGCCGATGTACAACTCAGGACGAGAGGCGATTCTTGGGCGCACGCTTCGCCGTGTAGCTGGCAGTGAAGCCGAGGCAGCGGCAGCAGAAAACGCAATGCGCGGCGCTCAGCCGCTAGTGCCTGGATCTATGCCAACGGCGGGACAGTCGGCGAACAATGCCGGCATCGCCGCTCTCGAGCGCGCAGCGTTTGCCACTGAGCCGGCCGTCACCGTGCCGGTGGCGCAGCGCCTATCGCAGCAAAACGAGGCGCGGGTCGCGGCCCTTAAGGGATTAGCGCCAGGAGGGCGTGACGCTTTGGAAAAAACGCGAGAGGCGACTGCGGGGGCGCTATACCGTCAGGCCCGCGAGCAAGGCGTCGACTCTCAAATGGCCTCAGCGCTCAAGCCTCAGGTCGATAACTTGATGGAGCGCATGCCGTCCGGTGTCTTGGAAAAAGCCAAGGAACTCGCTCGTCTTAACGGAGAAGTAATGGACAAAGCGGGTTCAGTAAACGGCCTGCATTGGATCAAGACCGCCGTGGACGACATGATTTCAGGCGCTCGCGAAACAGGAATCGGCACGCAGACCAAGCGGGCGTTGACTCAATTCAAGAGCGACTTGCTTTCTGTAGTTGACGAGTTATCGCCCCTTTATAAGCAAGGGCGCGAGGCCTATGCGGCGACGAGCCGCCCCATCAATCAAGCCGACATCATTGACGCGATTACCAAGCGCGCCGTGAAACCGCTCGATGAGTCGTTGACACCAGCCGCCTATGCGCGCGCGCTCTCGGACGATGTCGCGCGCGGGGCTACGGGATTTAGCGGTACGACGCTCGCTAACACGATGGAGCCTCAGCAGATGGCGATGTTGAACGCAATCAAAAACGACCTCGCCCGTTCCAAATTTGCCGAAACTGCAGGACGCGGCGTTGGGTCTGACACCGTGCAAAAGATGGCTTACCACAACCTCATGCAGCAAACGGGCCTCACGAATTTGCCTAACCTGCTCTCGCGTCCCGTGCAATTGGCTGAATACGGCGGCCGGGCGATTTACGGAAGCGCCAATAAAGAGATGTCGAAGATGCTCGCCGAGGCGATGCTTGATCCCCACAAGACGGCGCAACTGATGAGCGCTGGGGTGCCAAATCAGAGGGCGCAAATGCTCGCGCAAGCACTCCGGTCAGGTGGAGCGCCGTTAGCAATAGGTGCGGTCCCGGCGCTCTTAAATTCGAGATAGGAGCAGAGACTTGAGCTTTGAAGGTTTCATCCAGCGGCGCACACAACTTGCGACCATGCCCGTAAAGAGCCACGCGCCGAGAAGGATAAACGGCTTGGCGATGTACGCCACAGCGACGCTCATAAAAGGAAGCGTAGCACATGCCATTTTCTAGCGGCGTTTTCTCACTCGCGGCCGGTAATCCTGTCGTTACGTCCACGACCATAAGCTCGACGTGGGCAAACAACACCATGTCCGACTTAGCGACCGGCCTCTCGTCCTGCGTGCTGAAGGACGGAACGCAGACGATCACGGCGAACATCCCGATGTCCAGCTTCAAGTTCACGGGCCTCGGCGCCGGATCAGCAGCAGGGGACTCTCTCCGCTATGAGCAGCCATTTACGAGCGGCACGCTATCGCTTCCGGCGGCGCGGGTATCCGTCAGCGGCGACCTCGCGCTCCTCGGCAATGCGTCGGCGAGCGGAAGCCTCGCGCTCGGCACGACGCTATTCGTCGGCACCACGGCGAGCGTCAGCGGAGCGCTGAACATGGCGCAGGCGGCAGTAGTGACCTCAACGGCGACGGTGGCGATCGGTGCGATGACGGGGAACTATGCCGTCGTTACTGGCACGGCCACGGTCTCGAGCTTCGACTCGGTGCGCGCCGGAGCTCTGCGCATCCTCGAATGGTCTGGCGCGACGCCGATTGACCACAACTCAAGCCTGATTCTGCCTAACTCGGTCAAGATTGCTGCGCAGACCGGGCAACTTTCGATCTTTGTGTCCGAGGGCTCCGCGGTGTGGCGCATGGTCAACATGTTCCCGTCGAAGCAGCCGACGATCCAAGTATTCACGACCGGCTCTGCGGCGACCTACACGACGCCGACAGGCACCACGCGCATCAGGGTGCGCATGGTCGGCGGCGGTGGTGGCGGGGCGGCAGAGGCGACCAACAACGGCAACAACGGCAACGACACGACCTTTACCGATGGCAGCACGACTTGGACCGCGGCGAAAGGACTTGGCGGCTCGACTGCGGGCGGTGCGGGCGGTGCGGGCGGTGCGGGCACGAACGGCGACATCAACATCAGCGGCGGCAGCGGCGGCGGTGGTGGCGTTGCGGCGGCAGTCTCCAACGGCAACCCTGGAGGCCAAGGCGGCAACAGCGTATTCGGCGGGGGCGGTGGGGGCGGTGGCGGCACGGGCACCGTTGGACTTAACGGCGGCACCAACTCAGGCGGTGGCGGCGGTGGCGCAGGCGGCACAACGGCTCCGGCCAATAGCGGCGGTGGGGGCGGCGCCGGCGGCTACGTCGAGAAGCTCATCAAAGCGCCTGCAGCGTCCTACACCTACACGGTCGGCACGGGCGGTACGGGCGGCGCAGCGGGCGGCGTGGCAGGCGGCACTGGAGCCACGGGAATCATAATTGTCGAGGAGTGGTACGACTGACATGAGCACAGTCCGCGAATTGATGGCCGCAGGCACGCAGACGATCCTCGCGCAAGCGCTCGTTGGCTCGGTAACGCGCTCGGCGACTGCGACAGGCACGACGCAGGCCGATGCGCTCCCGTTCGATACAGGCGCAATCTACGTCACGACTACGGCAAGCGGCACAGGCGTGCGTCTTGTCGGCACGACGGCGAATCCGGCGACCATCGGCGACCAGCAGACGGTCTACAACTTCGGCGCGAATACGCTCTCCGTATATCCGCCCGTGGGCGAAACGATCTCCGGCAATGCCATCAATGCCGCGTCTAGCCTTGCGCCGAACACGTCATGCACGTTCAAGAAGGTGGCGAACCTGACATGGGTTCCGGGCGCAGGAAGCACCGCCGCCGACATAACCTTCATCCAGTCCGGTACTGGAGCAGTCGCGCGCACGGCTCAAGCGAAGATGCGCGAGACGGTCAGCGTTCTCGACTTCGGGGCGGATAACACTGGAGTCACTGATGCTGCCTCTGCCATTACAGCAGCGCAAGCAGCACTGCCAACCGCCGGAGGCAGAGTTTATTTCCCGGCTGGAACTTACAAGATCGCCTCATCCATCACGCTCAAGCAGAACGTCATTTATTACGGTGATGGGATGCTCGCGACGACCATCGCTCCGACGACTGCTGTAACGGGGGCGGCTTTCACGCTCATTCTCGGGTCGCTTCAGACCGGGGCGCTCGAGATTCGTGATATCGGGTTCAGCGGGAACGCGACCACGCTTTACGCCATCAGCCTGAAGAACATGACGCTGGTGACGCTGCGGAGACTTTACTTCGATGGCTTCACCAATGCCTCATCCGAGCAAGTCCTGCTTGATTTCATTGAAGCGTCATCGGTAGTCGATTGCGCATTCCTCAATTGTCGGACCAACGGACTTCGCCTGACGGATGCAGCGAACGCCTTCCTTATCGATGGCTGCACCTTCACGACGACGAACAGCGGGGCGATCGGCTGCACCATTGATCCATCGGTAGCTCAAGTCACGGTATCAAACTGCAACTTCGAGGGAGCAAGCGCAGGGAATATCGGACTCGTCTGCAACGGTTCTCAAGCTGTGACCATCAAGGGGAACTTCTTCGAGTTCTGGACCGGGGCCGCTATTGGGGCCAATTCCGGCACTGCGTCGAATCTTCGGATTGAAGACAACCATCTGCACGCGACATCCGCTGCGTCGGCGATGGTGGCCCTGAATAGCTCAGGTCCGAATGACCGGGTGATCTGCGACAACAACCTGCTCGCGCTTCTCGGGAACGCTGGGACTTCTACAGTCGGGTTCGACTTCGGCACGACGACGAATGTAAGGGCAGTGGGGAACAAATCGACGGGCTCTGGAACGGGGATTGTGAGAGTCAACGGCGTGACTCTATCCGACCGGATTACTTCAGCTTCGCCGGGCTATTTAGTAACACCGGCGCGAACTCTCTCTTTGGCACGACCACCGCCCAAGTAATGGGGGGCAGCGTCACACCGCAAGTACAGATTCATGGCACAACGGGAGCCTCGGCGCGCGAAGGATTCGGGAGGTGGACCGCTGATGCTGGTGGTTTCAATCTATTCAGCGTCAAGTCTAGAGGGGCCGCCGTAGGGACGCATACGGTCGTACAAAACAGCGACGCCCTGGTGAATCTAGTCGGCCTTGGGTCTGACGGGACTAACTTCCAGACCGCCGCGCAGATTCAATTGAAGATGGCCGCTTCTGGTGCTATTTCATCCAGCAGCATGCCGGGAACAATCGTTATTTCAACGACCGCGGCCGGAGCTACCACCGTATCAACCGCACTAACTATCGACAGCCAGCAGATCAGCACGTTTAGCGGCGGCGTAGCGAGGGGGATCACCACCCAGACCGGATCAACTTACACCGTTCAAAACACTGACACGCACATCATCGCCAATGCTTCGGGGACTTTGACGCTTACCCTCCCTTCCGCATCGACTTGGACCGGGCGTGAATTGACCGTCCGCACGATAGCGGCTTTTACGGTGGTCAGTGCGTCATCGAACGTCGTGCCAGTGGCGGGCGGTTCTGCTGGAACAGCCATCCTTGCTGCTACCGCTGGAAAGTGGGCGGTGCTGGTATCAGACGGCTCCAATTGGCAAATTCAGTCGAGCAATTAAGGGGAATCGCATGGCCGATGACAAAGGCGATCTGGACGCAGAAATAGCCGGGCAGAAGTTGAGCCTGAAGAACGTCAGCATCAACACGATTGCCACGGTCGCCACGCTAATGGTCGTCTCGGTCCTAATGTACGGTGGCCTCCAGCATGTGCAAGAGGCCCGCGAGGCGAGTGCCGCTTTCGTGGCGGCGATCAAGGACCAGACTGCGGCATCGCGCGAGCAGACGGGCGTGATGAAGGAGCAGGTCTGTATGCTGCGCTTCGATCAGGCTGACCGAGGCAAGCAGGAAAACATAGCCTTCTGCAAGCAAATCACGCGATGACTTGGACCTACTACCAGGCGAGCGGAAAACTTTCGCACGACGGTGCGGACGTGGCACTCGGCTATTCCGGCGCTGGCGACGGCAAGAACAATCCCGCGGACGAGGCGATCCATAACGTAGGTCCAATCCCCCGCGGCAGCTACACGATCAACGCGCCGCAAGATACCGTCACACACGGCCCATACGTACTGCCGCTTACGCCCGATCCGGCCAATGAGATGTTCGGGCGCGCGGGCTTCCTCATCCACGGCGATTCGGTCGTCCATCCCGGCACGGCGTCGCAGGGCTGCATCATCGTTGCCCGTGCCATCCGCGAGCGGATATGGGCCTCGGGTGATATAGCTTTGACAGTGACCACATAGGAGAAGCCATGACCCTCATCGACTTCATCATCGTTCTTGCAGCCGTAGCGATCATCGCGTTCGTCGCTCATTACATCATCACGACGTTCTTTCCCGAGCCGGTCAAGACGCCCGCGCTTCTCGTCGTCGGCATCATTCTGCTCATCATCCTCGTCGCGTACTTCCTGCCGGGCGCTGCGCAGTACCGCATCTGGCGGTGAACCCCTATGTCATCCTCGGCATAGTCATCGCTTGGATCGCGAGCCTTGGCGCCGTAGGCTGGTGGCAGAACGCGGCTGGACATACAGCCGAGCGCGTGACGTGGCAAGCGCGCGAGAACAAGGAACTACAGGACGCCAATGCTTCGATCAAGCGCTTGGAAGAAGCGGCGCGCGCGGCCGAACAAGCGCACGCCACCGAGCTCGCCAAGATCGGAGAGAACCATCAAAAGGAGATTGCTGATGCACAGGCCCAGAAAGACCGTGACGTTGCTGCTGCTCGCGCTGGCCGCATCGTCCTGCGCATCCCAGCCCCCTGCAAAGCAGCCGATGGAAGTCAGCCCGCCAAAACTCCTGCCGCCCCCGGCGTCGGTGATGGTGGAACGACAGCCGAACTTCCGCGATCGGTTACTGAAGATCTTCTCAGCCTCGCCAACGACGCCGACGCCGTAGTGCGCCAGCTTGGCGAGTGCCAGGCCGTCATACGGTCAGATCGAGCGCCCTGACCTCTCGGCCGGCATCGGCCAGACCAGCCTTGACCGCCTGCACACTGGTCCTGCCATAGTGCAGCGCAGCACCGATGGCGACGCCATCCGCTGCGCTAGAAGCCGCTACGGCGTGCGCTGGCGAAGATAGCCCACCGGCCAGCACCAAAGGGCAGCATAGCGCCTGCGCTGCGGTGGCTTGCAGGAGCGCCATATCCGGTCCCTGCTGCATCCCGTCAGCATCGATCGAAGTTAGTAGGCACTCACCGGCCCCAAGCTCCGAGGCTTCCGAGGCCCACAGGACGGCATCCCGACCGGAGCGGTTCCGGCCTTGGTCGGTATATGCTTCCCAGCCGCCGTTGACGCGCTTCGCCTCGATCGAGACGACTATGGCTTGGCAGCCGAACCTTTCGGCCAACTCGGCAATGAGGCGAGGGCGCGCAAGAGCAGCGGTGTTGAGCGCCACCTTGTCTGCGCCTGCTGCCAGTAGTCGTCGTACATCGTCGGCTGACCGGACACCGCCCCCCACGGTGATGGGGACGAACACTTCTGCAGACACTCGCTCGATGAGGCCGAGGAACTGATCGCGGCCGTAGAGAGAGGCCACGGTATCGAATAGGACAATCTCATCCGCCCCATCGTCAGCGTACCGCTTGGCGAACACGGCCGGGTCGCCGAGCTTGCGCAAGCCCTCGAAGCGCATTCCCTTGATGAGATGCGGCCCCTTCACGTCCAGGCGAGCGATGACGCGAAAGGCAAGCCCCATTCATGCCACGCGATGCCGTGGCTGAAGGCCATCGAAAAGGTGCGGGCTGCGGAACTTTCCAGCCAGTTCCCACCAGCGCTCGTCCGTCATGGCCGGGAAGCCCGGAACACTTAGGTACTCATTAACTTCCTTGGAAAAACGGTGCGGCCACTCGCCATCATAGCGATGCACGAGCGCCATGCCCTCGTCGCGATCGATGTCCCCTGATCGGATCTCCTGCGCTGCGTCGTAGGTCGCACGGCCGATGCCGAACTTCTGGTAGGTCGTCCAATAGTGGAAGTCGTCCATCTTGTCATCGATGGAGTTGTACTTGCTGTAGGTGCCTGGCGTGCGCTCCGGCGAGCACTCGAAGCCGCCGTGCTCCACGGCGTAGTAATAGCACTCCTGCGGATACCACTGCAGGTAATATCCGAGATAGCGCACGTCGATGTGATGGCGGTCGAGCTCCGCAGGGTTCGCCGGCATGTACGGCTCAAGGTCCGATTCCGTCAAGTGGTATCGGTCGCGCAGTTCGGCGAGCGATGCACCGCCCAGATGGATGTCGGCTGCCGTGTAGTAGCGCTTTGCTCGCTTCGCCGTTAGCGCCTCATCCTTCGGGTTCCCATACTCGGCCTCGTTCTCCCCATAGACGACGAGCTTGATGTCATGCTTCAGCGCGAGCTTCGGCGGCATCGCCTTCTGGCCGTAGATGAAGGTGGCGAATGGATGGAATAGACGCTCGACCGAGAGGCGCGTCAGCAGGCGCTGCGTACTGCGTCCCGGCGAGACGAGGATGTGCGGTGCGATCTCCTGCCATCGCTCGAGGTTCCGCCATCCCCATTCCGTGTACATCGTCGCCGCCCAAGTGCAGAGGAGCGGGTGCATGCCGTATTTGTGCTTGAGGACGTGCGCGGCGTAATAGCTATCCTTCCCGCCGCTCCCAGGCACCAGCACATCGAAGGCTCCATTGCGGCTGCGGTATTGGTCGAGCATGTCGCGCAGTTCGCGCTCGCGCTCCTGCCAGTCAATAGCCGTTTTCCTCTCAGCGACGCGGCACGCATCGCAGACGCCCTCCGCGTCGAAGTGAATCGTCTGCTTTGCGCTATCGACGCGGTGCTCGAACTCGTTGCAGCTTGACGGCCGTTGGTTTGATATGACACACCGAACGCAGTAACGGATCTCAGCCGGCAACCCGTACTTAGGCTCGCTGGAGGTCTTGGGGATAGTCGATGTCGAGGCTGCGCTCATTGGGCATCATGAAAAAGTTGTGGAAGGCATCGACGTGGAAGCATGCCATCGAGACGAGGAACGTCGAAAGACAGACATACACGGCACCGTTGCGCTTGCCGTATTCGTCGTAGGAGATGCATCCGTTTCCTTGTGTGGCTCGCTCTATGCAGATGTCGATGTCCGCTCCGGTGCGCTGCGGGCTCGTCGGCTGCAGGAGCACAACCCAGTCGGCCCATTTCCAGGTATAGAGCGAGTGGATGAGCACGCCCTCATTCATGGCCTTGTCTCCTGCGAGCCACGATGGGCGCTCGAGGATGTTCTCCACCTTGAGTTGCTTCGCATGCTCGCGGATCGCGGCATCTTCGGAGGATAAGGCGAATGCGTCCAGGTACTTCGACTGGCGTGCGGACTCGACTGCCCATGCGATGAGGGACCGCCCTTTGTAAGTTTCGAGGTTCTTCCGTGGGATGCGCTTCGAGCCGCCGCGGGCCGGGATGACCGCGATAACCGATTGTCCTTTAATCATGCGGCCCACACTTCCCGCGCCGCCTTCTCGCTCGGCTGCGGGCGCTTCTGGCCGTCGCCGAGCATCGTCTCGACGTTGCGGATGCGGAGCACCGTCTCGCGGAATATCGCTGGCTCATAGCTCGCCATGTGGTCGGGGCCATCCTGTTTCCTGTCTCGCGTAATGTGCATCTCGACGTAGGACGCGCCGAGCGCCACGGCGGCGAGCACTGCGTCAGGCATGACGGTATGGTCTGAATAGCCCACCTTGGTCTGGAAGCGCCTTCGCAATGACGAAATGGCACGCAGGTTCGCATCGCCGATCGGCGCAGGGTATGCGCTCGTCGTGTGCGCGAGCGTCAAGTCGCAATCATCTGGAAGCATTTCCACGGCCTCCTGGACCTCTTCCATACTCGCCATGCCTGTCGATAGCACGATGGGGATGCGGATCATGGACGCCGCCAGTAGCAGGCGCTCATTGAACACGGCGCCGCTGGCGAGTTTCATGTAGCGCGGTTTCAGTGCAGCGATGTAGTCGAGCGCCTCTTCGTCAAAAGGCGTGCAGAGGAAATCGATGCCGGTGCGGCGCGCGAAGTCCGCGAGGTCGCCGATCTCGTGCCGGCTCAACTGTAGGCTCTGCAGCGCGGGCCGATTCAGCAGCCGATAGTCAAATAGCTGAAACTTTACTGCGTCGGCACCGGCTCGCTTTGCGCACTCGATGAGCCTGAGTGCCTCGTCGTAGCTTCCACCGTGGTTGACTCCCCCTTCTGCGCAGATGTACGCAGCCATTGGACGATCTCCCTTGTGATGATGTTGACCGCTTCTTCGTTTTCGTATTCGCTCACGACGCGCTGCTTGCCGAAGGCGAGCGCTTCGTCCAGTGCCTTGGCGATCTGTGCTTCCGTGGCGTGGCAGCTAAAGACGCTGCGGGCCTTGGGACGGCCATCTTGGCGAGTGCCTATGTTGACTGCGGGCGTTCCGAGTATCGGCGCCTCAATGATGGCGGCGCTCGAATTACCGACCATGACGGTGGCGTGATAGAGGAGATAGTGGAATTCATCTGGCGGGAGACTCGCGCCCTTGAAGGCGTGCGAGCCAACGTCAGAATTGGCACCGAAGATGATCGGGCGTAGACCGCGCTCGGCGCACATCGTCACGATGGGATTGACGAGATGGGCCAGAGGCTCGCCAGCGGTCTCCGGGTACAGGGCGACGATGGCCGTGCCGTCGCCTTGCGATAGCGCTTTCGGTGCCATGACGCTCGTGCAGCCCGCGAGGATGCAGCCCGGAGAGCGCTCCTGCGATGTGCGACAGAGCGAAAAGCGAAGTGTGGCGAGTCCTTCGATAGCGCCGCGGAACTTGTCGTCGTAGCTGCCTGCGGTGCGCTCGCCTGAGCCGATATGAGCGATAGGAACATCGGCCAGCGATGCGGCTAGACATCCGCTCGCTATCTCCCAGCGGTCGCCGAGCACGACGAGCATATCGGGCTTCGCCTCTGCAATCGTCTTGCCGCCTCCGATCATGATGCGGCCAGCGCGCTCGGCTATGGCCTGCGGCGTGTCATCTCCGTCGATGGCGCTTTGCAGGGATTCGATCCATGCGTCGGTGCCCGCTTCCTTCAGCGCAGCGGCTACTGGCAGCAGATAGGCGAGGTCGGCGCGCGAGCCACTGAGCAGCATGATCCTCATTTGAACGCCGGATGCACGCTGAGATCGGGATAGGCGTAGTAGGGCAAGTCCTCGTTCTTCTCCGGCAGATGCCAGAGCTTGAGGATAAGCTCTGCCGCAGTGCTCGGCAGCATGATGCAGTGCAGCCCCACGAGGTCGAAGGTATCCTCGCGTGGATCGACGCCCTCGGTGCGGCCGTCGAAGCGCATGCGTCGGAACCAGCGATCGGCCTCGTCGTTGTCGAGCAGGATAGCGCCCCCCTGCTCGACGCCGAGGATCTTCGCCGTGGCGAAGCTCACGCACTGGAACTGTCCGGCCTCGTACATGCCGCCTGTGAAGCGGCGGGCGCAGTCCCAGACTGGAAGCGGCTTTAGCTGGTAGACGCCGCGCCAGCGCTCATCGCGCCATTTGATGCTGTACCCAGCGTGCAGAATTGCGCACGGGACTGAAACGTATGTGCGCCTCGGGATTTCGATGGGCATACGGCCAGCGGATGCTAGGCGGCAATGCCACATGAGGGAAAGTTGCAGCGCTGCCGAGCAACTATTTACTGCTACTGCGTATTTCGCCCCCGTGTACTGGCAGAGCGCTTCCTCGAAGTTCTTCGTTACCTGATACGGATTCTTGTTGTTCAATTTCTAGCCTCCGCGTCTTAGCGACGCTCCATGCCGGGATCTTGCCTCCGGGTGCGACTGCGACGCCTACTCCGACTAATGCGCCTTCGCCGACCTGCACATTACCGCACAAATGCGCCCCAGGCGCAATATGGGCGAAGTCATCGATGATGCAGTCATGGTCCACCGTGGCGCCAGTGTTGATGATGACGTGCTTCCCAATGAATGCGCCAGCTTGAACGACAGCGCCCGCCATAACGATTGACCCGTCGCCGATAACGGCGCTTCGGCTAATGATGGCGCTCGGGTGAACAATCGCTGGGCACGCCCACAGAAGGTTATTGCGCATGGCCTCATGCTTGCGATCAGAGTTATCGCCAACAGCGACAAAGAAGAATCGCTCCGAAAGTGGATAGGCACCGGCAAGTTGCAAAACTTCTATGCAGACCTTGGCGTGGCCGCCGCCTCCGATGATTTTCATGCGACTTTCACCGCGATCCTCTCAAGAGGTCCGTTATGCCGCTTTGGCTCGAAATTAAATGACGAATGCTTCTCCACGAGCGGACTTGCGTGGGCCATCCAAGTTCTTTCGGTAAGTTCGAGTAATCTGAGATCACGTCGCGCAACCAATTCCTGTAATCCCACCAACTCAATCGCCGAAAAGTTCTGACTAATCGTCGCGGTGATCTTTGTCGCATCGCCAAGGTCTGCGACGTAAGCCTCAAGCGACCCGCCATATTGCTCAATGATGGACTCCTTGTAGGTGTAGTACCACTCGCTGCCTGGATAGGCCGTGGCGAAGTGCGGGCGGACATGGATGCCGAGCTCCAGAAGTCCGCTGATCGTGTTGCGGATGCTCTCGAAGGATTCCTCGGGGAATCCGATGATGATGTTCGGTATGGGCGCTATGCCAGCGGCGAGCGTATCGCGCACGGCGCGGATGTTGTTGTCGCGGTTCGTGCCCTTGCCGAGGCGCTTCAAGATGCCAGGATCGAACGACTCGAGGCCGTAGACGAGATGCGAGCAGCCGACTTCACGCATGCGGGCGAGCGTGGATGCGCGGTAGAGCGATGCGTGCGATGTGCCAGCCCAATGCACGCCACCTTTGCCGCTTGCATCTGGCGCGAGCCCTCGGCGCTCCCACTCGTCGCACACGGACGGCAGCCATGTGTAGCGGCTGGAGCTATCCATCGTCATCAGGTTTTCATCGAGGAAGGTGCAGAAATCGACCGAATACTTGTCGCGCAATTGGCTGACCATCTCGCCGATGTAGGCGGGCGAGTGGTAGCGGATATTTCGCCCGTAGGTAAAGACGACATCGTTCTTGCCTGCGCCATCTGGCTTGACGAGCATGTCGCCCGTCGTTCCCAAGTGCCAGCAATAGCGGCAGATCAGCGAGCAGCCATAGGACGCATTGATGTCGATGCGCCGCTTGCAGGAATAGATTTCCTCGCTGAATAGCGCCTGTGAGTTCTTGAAGTAAACCTCCTCCAGCGGGAATAGTTCCCACGCCGGGAAGGGAAGCTCGTCCAGGTCATGAATGACGGGCCGCGCCTCTGTCAGCACCGGCTCATCGCCATTGCGGTAGACGACGCCTAGCGTGCGGCTGAAGTCGCGCTCTCCTTCGTCCACCATGCGCAGCACTTCGGGCCATGTGCGAAAGCACTCCCCGAGAAGCCCCACATCGATCTGCGGGAGCCACTGCATGATCTCCCGCGGCATCGAAGTGATAAAGCCACCGCCTGCGAGGAGTATCGCTTTTGGCGCGGCCTCCTTGATGACCTTGACCGCTCGGCGGATATAGCCGTAGGTCGTCGTCAGTCCACCGATCGCCACGACATCCCACTCTGCCGCCTTGCACGCGTCGGCAAGCTCGCGCATGCCGACGCGGTGGGCATTGGCATCGAACACGGCAACCTTGTGTCCTTCGCGCATGGCGATTGCTGCAAGGAGTGCGATGCCATAGGGAACATGGCGGGGAACATCTTCCTCGCGCACGATAGGATTGACGAACAGAACCTTAGCCAAGAAACTCCTCGATCGTCAGGCACTCGACATGCGCGCCGAACAAAGCACCGTGTCCGGTGCAGTTGTACAACGTGCGTCCGGCAGACTTCAGGAGCGCGAGCAAGTTCTGTTTGTACCAGGCATATGTCGGGTCAGTGTAGCACTCGCCCCAAACCGGGTGATAGACGGCGGGATAGTAGTCGCGCACATTGGGCTTGTCCTTCAGCATGTTCCACGACTGCGTGCGGTTGAGCGGCAAATCTCGCGCATAGCCAAGGTCCATCCCGACGACTGCTATGCGGGGCGCGGCAAGGACGCAATGCGCGAACATCACCGCAGCAGTGCCCACGGTGCCGCCTGTATTCAAGGACGGCAGCCGAGTAATGGCCGCAATCTCTCGCGTGATCGAGCCAGCCGCCGCAGGATTGTCTACGATCGGCGCGAACCAATAGCGCTCCATGCCGCGGGTGCGGGCCTCGACATTGGCCGGCGACGTGGAGCAGATCGCCAGCTTAGACACCGATGCGAAGGAATCCACCAGCCGAATGTTCTCGGCATTCGTGCGCTCGGCGTCGGTGCGGAAGGCTTCGTCCAGATCCTGGCGCTTGAAGTAGTCGTCCTCTGCCTGGTGCTCGGCCAGCGATGGATCGCCGAACCAGCGCACCATGCGCTTAGGGTGCGGGTCCAGCGTCAGCGTCCAGTCGGGGACTATGCCGGCGCGCAGGCACTTCACATAGGCGCCATCAGTGGCGACAAGGCATAGCGTCTTGCGGTGCGCCTTGATGATCTCAAGCAACGCGCCGCGGTGCAGGCTCGGGCCGGCCGAGATGACGAGCACATCGCGCTTATCGTGCGGGATGTCGCGCACGGTCAGATTGACATGCGGGGCATTCGCCATTGAGTTCTCGATGATCGTCTGCCGGTGCCACTCCATCCCGATGGACGGGATCTCGCGCACCATTGCAGCGAATGCCTCACTCTGCATTGATGTCCCAGTACAGGAGGGTATCCTCAACGAAAACCATGCTGCCACTGATAGACTCCAGAGCTCGCGCCCGAAAGGCGGCGCGTTCGGCGACGGATTGCTCCTTGCTCTCGAGCTTCGCGCCGAAGTTTGACTTTAGGATGTCGGTCATGTTGGGACTCTCCCGTTTGAGGCCGCGTCAAGTTGCATCGCAACAATCACCACGGCGAGCAATCGTCCTCGCACATGCACTCGCCGCACGCCAGCGAATCAGCCGCGATCTCGCAGCCGCAACCCCGGCAGTAGTTCGGGCTGATGATCGGGATCGGTCGCAAGTCGTAGGGCAGGTAAAGGATATGCTCCGGTGCGCCGCCCTTGGTGAAGCGGAGCGCGTGCGGCGTTACCTGCGCCTTGTGCATGAGCAGCTTCAGGACGGCCCTAGAGCGCGCTGGCTGGCACGTCGCGCCCCATGCGCAGATGACCAGCCCGCCGCTCTTGCGTGCGTCCTGCGCCGCCTGAACGATGAAGGCGTCGTTCTCCGGGCCGACCGGATCGGCCGCGTCGAATAGCTTGGTGCGGTCGGTTTCCGAGTAGGCGTAAGCGTTCGTGAAGATGACGCCGCCGACGCGATACGGCTTCGCGGTGGCGAACTCGTGCCAGTTCTTCGCCCGCTCGATAGCCCGCGTGTAGGTCGGGTCACTACGCAGTTTGCCGGGCTTCTTCGGGTCGGCCTTCCCTGCGACGCTTGGATTGAGCAGGCAGAAGTTGATCTTCGGATCATCCTCGTTCCACACGTCCTCCAGCCGGTAGCGATAGATGCCATCTTTCGACCACACGGCGCGGCGGGTCGGTGCGAACAGATTGCCGACTTCGGCTTGCAGGCTCATGTTGGGTTCATCCTTTGTCCGACCGCATCGACCGAAGTCACAGCTTCTCCATGATCGACGCTTGGAGCTGATGCAGCGCGTCTATGCTCGGCCCGATGTCCTCGTAGGCTCGCGCCGTGTGGTGCTCGCAGACGTAGCTCTTCCAAGTGAAGTCCGGTAGCCCGCTCACGCGAGACATCGCCGGGTTTTTGCACCAGCCATGTCCCTGATCGGCGCGAAGCAGGCGTAGGAACCATCCACGCTTCATCCGCTGCCACCAGCCGCAGTTCTCGCACCGATGCTTTGGGGGCCACTTTGGACTCACCCTTTTCAGGGCTGTGTGAGCCATTGCTTGATCTTCACGTATCCGGTCTTGAACCATTCGGCGGGCCATCCTGCGATGTGCTCCTCCACCCAAATGTCTTTGCTGCCATCGTCGCGCTTGTGCGGGTAGCTGACGCGCCATCCCTTCGACACTTTGAACTCCGCGCCCTTGAACCCATAGTGCGTCTCCCAGCGGTCCTTTCCAGCATGGTTGACGTACACCTTGGAGAACCCGGCTGCGTGGCATATACGCTGCTGCGCTTCTGACAGACGCGCCTCATCGGGCACGCCGTAGATTTCCAGCGAGTTGTCGTACCAGTCCCAGCCGATCTTTGTGAACTCGACGCCGGTCTCTTCTAGTTGATCCTCAAGCTCGGCCCTCGCGGAACTGCTATCGAACAGCCGCTCCGCTATCGTTCGGCTCACACCGTCTATGGAACGATTGTTCATGCGTCGCCTGCTTCGACCATCGCGGCCATGAAGCAGAGCGCGAGCACGCGGCAATCTCTCACCACATCGCCGAACTCTAAAGGTAAGCGTGCGTTGTTCATCCACGCTTCATATAGGACCATGCCGCTACGATTGGTTTTCCCGAAAGCGATTGCGTCATCCCTAAACCATTTCGCAAATGTCCCGCATGTCAGGCCGACGTGACCGAGCGCGAAGCAGCAATAGGGCTGTAATTCATCCTCGATGAGTTTGGCGGCGGCGCGATATAGCTCAACTCGCTTCGCCCGGCTTGCCTTCACACCGTCCAGAGCCGCGCGAGCCCTACTCATGGACGACCTTCTGATGCCGCGCCCATTCAGCCTTTTGCTCCTCGGTCATTTCGTCGGGGCAGTATTCGAGCATCAGGCGGTCAATCTCGGCCTGCTTCGCGGCGAGCGCAGGGCCGGCGACATGCTCCAGCATCGCCCGCGCTTGCGTAGCCGTGAAGAGGTTGGTGCCTACCGGCTCGTGGCGCGCTGGCGGAAGCCCGAGCTTGGCGTTGTATTCGACGTTGTACTCGGGCTTGAAGCTGATGCCAGCGTCGGGATGGAAGTCCTCGGGTAGCTTCCAGCCGAGGAAGCGGTCAACCATCTTGTCAAGTTCATTGCTCATGTTTTCTCCTTGTTGGGTTCATCCGGTGCGGCGAACTGTTGTTCGAACTCGTCCAGAACCTCTGGGTGGTGCGCCTCAAGCCAACGCTCCTGCTCCATGAAGTTGTGCAGGTCGTTTTTGTATTTCGATTCCCATCTCTCGGCCTCGCGCCAAGCGCGGATCATTGAGGTTGTCTGATTCGGCATCGCCTTGGCCCCGCATTCCTTGCAGAGCGGGTGCGAGAATATCTTTCGCAGCAATGAGTCCAGAACGATGCCGACGATGACGTAAGCCGCTGCCATTCCCCAACTCATTTTGGTTCCCCCGACTGTGGCCCAGCGCCTTGCAGCGCATCAAGCGCGGCCTTCGCTCGAACCGAATCATGGATTGCCTCGCCATACGCCGCATCGAGCTTCATGCGCTCCTCGGCGGACTTCCCGTAGGTGTTGGTCATGCCGAGCATTTCGACGCGCCTGTTGGCGTCGCCGTAGGCTTTCAGCGCGATCTGGAACAGTGTCATTTGTGCGGTGCCTCCTGATCCCCCTGAGGTAACTGTCCAGCCGACATCGCCTTGTCGATTGCGGCGTCCATCTTTTCGTCGTTGCACGCCGGGTCCGTGATGTCAGCCCACGCGCCATTGAGAGTATGGCTTGCCTCGCTGCGGATGAATCGGTAGCGCTCGGCATCGCGGACCATCGCTAGGCCTACGTCCATGCTCCATTGGCCTCGCCCTTCTTCCGGCCGCGTAGACCCAACGAGCGAACGGATTTCGTCCTTGATCTTGGCGATCTTTGCGTCCGCGCCTGTATCGCCGCCCATCGGCACGCGTCCTTTGTAGAACTCTAGGTAGACGAAAATCGCATCGTCCACCAACGCGCTGACTTGATCTCGTTGTGCGCTCACTCGGAACGCTCCTCATCTCCACTGCGTCGTTCTTGTACCCTCGAGGCGCACTCAACGATGGCGCGATTCAAGTCTTGCCCTTCGGTGTTGATCTGGTCGTCCCAATCGCCTCCGTAAGCCACCACGACGCGCCAGGTAAACGGCTCGGCGTCCTCTTGGGGGTCGATCGTCATCCCGAGCTTCTTGACCAGCGCCATTGCCTGCGCATCGTCATGGAGGGGGCCGTAGCGATCCGGCGGATACAGTTGCCAGCCTTCCCCGATGTTCATTTTTCTCATGAGGCCCATCGCCTCCGCGCACAATCTTGTCATCTCAAGGTCTGTCATTTGTGCTCCGCAACTTGACGCGATATGTCGAACGATCTATGCAGCGAGTTTGCGATAACGGTTGTGGTAGTCATCGAATGCACCCTCCCAGGTATCACCGCTCCCGCGAATGCCGATGGCGAAGCCGTGGTGTATGGCGATCTTGAAGCGGTAGCGGTATAGCTCGCCCAGAAGGTCGTCCCGCTCCTTGCGCCGCGCCTTCTTCTCGGCGTCGGTCAGCTTGTGAAACGCTTGCAGGGCTGCTCTCGCGGCATCACGCCGTTCTGGCGTGCTGGCATTGCGCTTGCCCTCATCAATGACGACGGCATCAGGCCCGAACAGCTTCACGGCCTCTTTCAACGCTTGCGACTTGTTCATGTGATTTCTCCTATGAGAAAACACTATTTTCTCATTCGCGTTTTCGCAAACTCGCATTAGCGGCGCAGCAATCAAGCACTTAGAAAAATCGCCCATTGATTATTCGGCGTTCTTAGTTCTTGGTTTTGGATTCGCAGTTGTGGAAGCTGCGTGGTTCATGGGCGTAGCTCGAACTGCACGAAGTCATAGAGCTTCACGCGCTGCTGCTCCGTTAGATGGATGCCGCACTTCTCGCGCAGCGCCGCCTCCAGCGCATCGGCGATTGCGATGTCAAGCTCCCGCTTCGCGCGCTCGACTGTGCTATCCACGGCTCACACTCCTATCTGCTGCGTCAATGCAAGCCCCGAGCACATCGGACGGTTGCCCGCGAAGCCAGATCGCGTTCGCTCGGCATTCCGTCGCCTCGTGCCAGTAGGTCGGCGTCGGGTCGGACTGGTACTCGGGGAAATTATTGATGCGGCACTTCGGGCACATTGCCTTCGCGCAGGCGATACGTTCTTCCATTGGTCCCGTTGCGGACGGTGCCAATCGAAGCGCCTGCACGATCACGTCCAGGTTGTTGCGCAGCATGGTGATAAGCGCGGGGTCGCTGTAGTTGCACGTCGCCGCCTCATGCCCGCAGACGTATTCGACGTACTGCGCATTCTCGTCATCGAAGTGCCCGGCGATGGGCGATTCGTCCTGAGCCAGCGCGACGCCTAGCCCCCACTCGTTGATCTTCTCTCCGCGCTGATCCCATGCCCACGGCCCCGGCGTTGCTTCGCGGCCAAGGCGCTCAAGCTCGTCGGCGAAGTCGGATTGCCTTACTCCCGTGGCAGAGCGTGGCGTGCCTAAAGCCTTGTGGATCACGCGCCAGTCGTGCTGGGACAGTTCAATGGCGACGAATTTCTTTCTCGTAAAGAAGTCGTCCTTCATGAATCCGTCCAAAATATCCATCACGCGAGCGCGATCCTTCTTATCGCTCTGTCGATCCAAGGGGCTTCTCCGGTAGTGGCGTCCAGTGAGTGATCTCGAAGTGTTCCCATCCTTGCCCGTCGTTCGTCGGATCGTCCCAATAGCGGAAGGCTTTGTAGGTGTCCTCGTAGCCAGGGTGTTCCCACCGCAACTCGCCCATGCGGATTTCACCGTTGCGCAGGACGAGAACAGGCGTTTCGTCCGGCGGCATTCTGGCCGTGCAGGCGATCCATTGGCTCGATGCCGTCTCCGACTGCGTAGTCTTTGCCATCGCCGTGTCGTAACCGGCCATGATCGCGTTCGCAAACCAGCCGATCATTACGTCCGTCACGTCGGTAACAGCGCCGCCTTCTCGCCAGATCATCGGGTACATCTTGGCGAACTCCTCGGCCCATACCTTAGCGTCCATCGTGTGCGGCCAGCGTTGCTCTGCGACGCCCTTAGCGACGGCGAGCATGCCGGGTAGATCGTCTGGGGTACTGGATAGTTTTTCCGTCATGCGGCCTCCCATAGCAATTTCGTTTGCATCGGATGCGTGTCAATGCGGGGGCGACTGCTATTCGGTCTGTTCCACGTTCCGCCACCAGCCTCGCCAAGCAGCTTCCAGCCGCTTGCACGCAGGCTAGAGCCGCCCTCTTCTGGCAGGGTGTAGGTAATCAGGCGTTTGTAGCCAAGCGCCCTAGCGGCACGCCAAGCGGCCCCGTAGAGCATGGAGCAGGCATTACGAGCTCCGTCGGTGCAGACACGATTTACTTCAAGCGTCCACCCGTTGTCCGTCATGCGGGCTACTGGACGCCCCACCATCGCCACGCCGCGAACTTTGCCATCTTCGTCGCTGACCGCAATGCAGAACTTGCACCCCGGCATCGGCTTGTGGTGGCGGTGATACGCGGCCACGAAGGCGTTAGCCTCTTTGAAGTCGATTGGCGTCACCGTCAGCACTTGTCGGGAGAATCGTTTGTGGCACTGCGTGAACCCAAGCTCATGTACGCACCGATGAAGTCCGCTGCGACCGGCCCGACGATCGCGTTGCCGTAGGCGCGAAGTTTCCCCATGCGGCCGGTAATCCCATGAGCCAGCGGGAATGTTCCGGGTTCAACGGGCCTAGCTTTTCCGTCGGTGCATGGGAGCCAATCGGCATCACTCCAGAAGCCTGCCGTGGGAGATCGCGTGGGTTCGACCCGTCGCCCCCTGAGTTCCGATGGTCCCTCACTACCGGCGTGTGCCAGTGTGCCAGCGCCTTGACTACGCTGGTCACATAGCGATTGTTCCCTGCTTGGTGCCCGTTCGTTTTCACCGGACAGGTCGGCGTCTGCCACCCCGCCATTACGGTATGCACCTGAATACGCAGATTGCGATGGTCGCGTTTCGCTTCGGATGGTGAGATCCCCGCATGCTTCGCGTCCTGCGCGGTTGGAGTGCCCCACGAAGAAAAGTCGCTGTCGGATGTGGGGGGCGCCGAAGCCCGCAGCGCAGAGATCAACCGCCCCGACGGAGTAGCCCGCGTCTTCCAAGTCAGAACAAACAAAGTCGAGCCAAGCGAGTCCGTCCTTGCTCGCAACCTGTTCTCCAAAGACAGGGTGAGCTCTGCACTCAATGATGAGCCCCTTCCAGTGCGGCCAGAGATGGCGTTCATCATTGAAACCGCCTGCGCGCCCAGCGGTGCTGAACGGCTGGCAGGGGCAGCTTCCGGTCCAGACTGCCTCATCGTCGGGCCAGCCAGCGAGCCGGAGGGCGTAACTCCAGACCCCGATGCCGGCGAAGAAGTGGCACTGCCGGTAGCTTCGGAGGTCGTCGGGGCGAACAAGTCGAATGTCTCGCTCATCTACGTCGCCTGACGCGATGTGCCCCGCTGCGATGAGGTTCCGTAACCACTGCGCTGCGTAGGGGTCGATTTCGTTGTAGTAGGCACCCTTCACCTTGGGTCGATGCGATAGCTGTGTGGAGTGTTCCAAGTCATCGCGGTGTGCTTGCCTCGATGGTTTGCGAAAGCTTCAGCCATGCCCTATCTAAAGGGTCTGGAATCTCAAAACCCGCGTGCTCCATTGCGTGCAAGACATCGCTCAGGGCGATAGCTGCGGCCCTCACATCAAGCAACCCCTCTCTCTCCGTGTGATCGCTCATGCGAACAGGCGCTCCTGCCGCTGCGCGTCCTCAATTCGCTCGCAGGCTTGACCGAAGTATTTTGGATCGATCTCAATGCCGATGAACTTACGGCCCAGGCTCATGCAGGCCACCCCGGTTGTTCCGGTCCCCATGAATGGATCAAGAACCGTGGCATCTTGTGAGCTATAGGCGCCGACAAGCCTACGGGTCAGTTCATCGGGTGTTTTCCCCGGATGCCCATAGCCATCCTCTCTAAAGAGAGCCCCCCACGCCGGCATCGGAATGCCGGTCCATACATCAGGCAGGCGAGGTCTGTCGTTGCCATGCGGGGCAAGAATAGGCGCGTATTTACTTAAATAGCTCCCGAACATCGCCCCGGCACAATCCCAAGTCACCACGACCAAATGCTGCTTCGGCAGGCGCGACCAGAACCAAGGCAAATGTTTTTTGGGAGCGACCAGAACAATGTCTGACGACTCGCACAGTGAAATCCATTTATCGCACCATGCGAAGTATTCTTCCGGAGGCATTGAGTCATCGTGGGTGCCGTAGTCCTTCCCGACGTTATAGGGGGGGTCAGTAACCACGATATCTGGACGCCGCTGAATACGAGGCATTACCTCAAGGCAATCCCCGAGGATCAGCGTCGCACATCCGATGCGCTCTACTATCACGTTGGGCTCACCCCGTCCGTGCAACTGTCGATCTTGCTCACGCCGGAATTTCCGCTTGGTCTTTCTCGGCCTGCGGTGCGTTCTCGCCGGGGATCGTGAAGCGGCTCGGGTCCTCAATGACGACGAGCACAGAACCGCCCGCCGTGTCTGCAAGCTCATGGCTCGCTTCCGTGTTTCCCATCGTGAGCACGGCCTTGACGCCATCCTTGAACGTCACCGACTCGACGCCAGCGCGGAAGTGCGTCCGGTCGTTGCTGGCGATGACGTTGACGGCCTTCTTCACCGCCTCCGCAATGGTGTCCTGCACTTCACGCAGGACGCGCTTCTGATCGCCCTCCGGCAAGCGCAGCCACGGCTTCTCCAGCGCTCGCAGTTGGCGCGTGGCAGCGCTCATTAGCTCGCCCATGAGGTATTCGCGGGCCAAGTCTTGCGCCGTTTTCTCTTGCACTTCGGCTACCGTGTTCATCATTTCTCCTATGAAATTGTGCGACGCAACTTGATGCAGTCAGTCAAACGATTCGGGCAACGCAGGCGCAGCCCGGATCTGCCGGCTTCACCTATCGGCCTCGCCCTACCGTTCGAGTTGATGCCGAGTGCGTCTGCGTTGTTCATGTGGCCTTGACTTTGCGGTGCCAGGATTCTTCGCAGCGCGGGCACTTGTAGACGACGATCGTCTGCAGAGCGCCGTTGATCTGCGCTTGGCGTGGCCCATCGATGCGTTTGCCGCGCTTGTGGCCCTTGAATGCGCAGACGATGCGCGAAATGAGCCTCAAGCCGGCCCCGCGGCCTTGGCGAGCTCGGCCTTGCGCTTGTCCTTCATCGCCTTGTATGCAGGCTTCTTCGCATCGGGGATGGCGTCCCATATAGCCTTGAGCGCATCGGCTGTTCCTGCGAGTTTTAGAGCCGTGGCAGTAGTATCGCTCGCCGTTGGGATTTCCTCGGTGACATCCACATCATGTACTACGCCGCTCATTTCCTCTGCCGGCGTAGTGGAGAGGTTGCCATCGATCATCACGACGACGAAGGCGAATGCGGTGCGGCACACTCGGCTGATGGCTCGGGTCTGCGCCATCGCCTGGATGGCGAAGTCCGCCCTCTTGGGCAGCATCTTGCCGTGCTGGTTTTCTCCCCCAAACCATGTGGGCTCGTCCTCGCCGACGAAGCCCTCGGCGGTAGCGATGAGGGCGCCATCAGAGATGCGGTGGAGTTCTCCGGTAGCCTTCACGCCCCCCGCAACGCGCGTGACGTTCTTGCTCGAGGCAACGCAGCCATAGGCCGCGGCGATAGACTGCCAGCCCTCGACGCGGACGTACTTGCGTCCTTGGATCTGCTGCGCCGTGCGCTTGACGATTTCGGCGCAGACGCCCGCGACATCAGTCGCCTGTGTCATGAGCGCGCCTGGATTGACGATGGTAAGTGCGTTGGTCATTAGGCCCTCTTCGGTAGATGGTTGATCGCGTTCCATTCACGCCGGCTTTGTGCGCCTTGTGGGTCGTCTGCCCAATGAGCATCGGCTTGGCGCGCGCCGGCGTTCTTGGCGGCAGCAAAGCATTCGTCGCATAGGCGGTCGGGGAAGGGCGCAACATTCATGCGATTCGGGTGGTTCTTGCAGGATGCGAGTTCAGCGCGAGCGCGTTTCTCGCCCTCGAGCCATTGGCGCCGGAAATCTTCGGCGGACATGCCGCATTGGCGCGCGAGTGACTCGAAACTGTCTCCCGTTCGCATGAGGGCTTTGATCGTGTCGTCTGTGGTGCTCATTGCGAATCCTTTCCGATGTAGTAGGCGCAGCGCCCGCTCTGGCAGACGACGGCGCGGTAGGGAATGGGATGAGAAAGCACCGCAGGCGATGGCTCCGATAGGGGAGGGAGAACCTGTCCGGGTGCGGCCGGACGATCCTGCGGTGCAAATCGTGCGCGCTCGGCGATGAGCGCGTCTTGGTAGTCCATTGTGCCGACGATGGCATAGATGATGGCGAGCGCCGCGGCTATCGCTGCATATAGGTACTCGCGCTTGCGGGGCCAAGTTTTCATTGTTCCCACTTGTGCTCATATTTGCAGACAGCGCACTCAAACACGAGCCCATAGTTGATGAGGCGGATTTGGAAGGCGTCATATCCGCACTTCTCGCATTGCATGTCCGACTCACCTTTCAGGAACTCGGCGCGTTGCTTGAACTGCTTCTCTTCTTTGTCCATGGACCGAAGAATGCGGCCTTATTTGACGGTTGTCAAGGGCTTTATGATTTTGGCAGATGTGGGCAGGAGGAAGTAATTTCCGACGCGCTTAGGTGGCGGGGAAACGCGCCCCTCGCGGATAAGCTGGTGGATGCGCTGGCGGGATAGCCGCACCTTGGCTGCGAACTGGGTGATGGTCAGCATTTGACAAGCATAAATGGCGTCAAAGATAATTGTCAAATGGATTGGAAGCGAGCCTCAAAGCGCCATAAGGCAGCAACGCTGGATTATCTGGGTGTCCCGCACGGTATCAAGCCAGGAGCGGAGCGGGTACTAACTGACCATGCGGACCTAGAGAAGCACGTTATCCGCGCCGTGAGCGAGCTCCTCGCCGTCCATCCGAAGGTGCTATTCGCCGTAAGGCAGAACTCAGGCGGTGCCAGCTACGAGGCCAAGAGCGGGCGTTACGCGCCGATTTTCTTCTATCACATCCTGACATCGCAGCCCGTCACGATCACCGACTTTTGGGGACTGCTGCGCGATGGCCGGCCATTCGCGCTCGAGGCCAAGCGGCCAAGCTGGAAGGAGCCGCGCGAGCCACGAGAATTCAAGCAGGCCGCATTCCTCATGCTGATCCGCAACTGCGGTGGCGTGGGCCAATTCGTGCGCAGTGCCGACGAGGCCAATGCAGCCCTTGGCTGAAGAGCAGGACGACCTGGTCGCGTATCTCAGGCTCCTGCACGATTACTGGAAGCTGCAGGAGACGCACGCGCACGCTCGAGCGGCTATCGAGAACGACCTCTTCGCTGCACAAGCCGAAGAGCGGCTCAAGTCGCTGGAATTCTAACCCCGTGTAGTGCAGACTATTACCCGCGGGAAAAGGCTGCGCCGCCTCGGCTTTGGCCCTGCCGTGCCCAATCACGGATACCGCACTAATTGATTTTGCCTATTGGGAGGCAATACGCACAAAGACGAAGAAGGGCCAGGGTTTTACCCGCCCGAAGCAACAACAGAAAAACCGAAGAAGAAGCCGAACGGCGAAGCACCGAAGGAAGAGATACCGATTCCGTCCGGCGAGTCTGTATTTTCGCTCTTAGAGCGGGACATCCCGCAGCCCGTAAAACTATGCGATCCGTGGGCGATCGAGGGCGTCAACATAATCGCCGGGCGCCCGAAGCTAGGGAAAACAACTCTCGAGCGCCAGAAGCTCGCCGCGGCTGCAACAGGAACCGAGTTCTTCGACAGCGGTTTTTCCAATCCAGTGAAGTGCATATTCCTCAGTCTCGAGGAGGGGGCGCTCCTCTGCCGCGAGAAATTCCGCATGGCCGGATTCAGCGATACAGCGACTGGCGCCATTCAGCTTTTCTTCGAGTGGCCCCGCGGACAATCCGGCGTCGAGCTCCTCGACCGCTACCTCGTAGCGAACCCAGATGTGCGCATGGTCTGCATCGACAGCCTGACGAAATTCCGTGTGATCCCCGATGTTCGCGTGCCAGCGTTCATGGCGGATTACGAGGCAATGAACATGCTGCACGACATGACGAAGAAGCACCCAGGCGTCTGCATCGATGTCGTTCACCACACTCGGAAAGCAAAATCCGAAGATCCAATCGATGATATCAGCGGTACCTACGGCCTCACCGCTGCAGCAGACTCCTACGTCGTGATGCGCCACCACGGCCAAGGCGCGTCGATGCACGTTGGCGGTAGGCTTTGGGCGCGCGAGCACAGCGAATACCAACTTAAAAAGGAAAATCAGCGATGGGTAATGCTTGGGCCTGACCTCGGTCTATCCGACGAACAGCAGGACACGTTGCGGCGCGTGAAGGCAGAGCCGATGGGCCTGACCGGCGCCAAACTCTCCGAGCAACTAGGCATCAGTAATCAGGGGGCATGGCAGCGCCTTGATGCTCTTGTAAACAAAGGCTTCTGCGTGAAAGAGTATGGGAAGGTACGAGCGAAATGACCTCTATATATAAGACTTGTTTACCTTGTAACACGGACTACCTCAACAAGGATAACAAGTAAAACAAGTGTATTAGATAGGACAAGGATAGTCGTCGCAATTTGACGACCTGCCGTAAAAGGTCTACAAGCCTCGTCCTAAGAACGACAAGGAATTACTTTCGTGTCGAATGGTTTGCGCGGTGGTCAGCCTGGCAACACGAACGCAGCGAAGGCAAAACGCTGGCGAGATGCGAT
>JADMIO010634453.1_pt1 | contig 40533 bp, 31 predicted proteins | sample 8958161 | NCBI WGS metagenome assembly JADMIO01 (sample SAMN16585339, study PRJNA669376) | soil metagenome | isolation source: Crop rotation soil | place: USA: Cullars Rotation, Alabama | collected 2011
ACAAGAATAGAGATAACCCCGAAAGGGTTCCGCCCGAAGCAAACCCTTTCAGGGTTGAGGCGAGGTTTTGAATTGTGACCCAGGGTTGTCGCTGGCGCTCCAACCCTGGGCTCGAATTAGCGAACGCCTTCGGCGTAATTACAAGCGACGTCAAGCCGCCGCACTCCAATTTAATCGTGTCCCTCACTCTCGCGTTCCGGCAGTGACTTCAGATACTCAACCAGGTCATTCTTCTCCTGCGCTGTCAGTCCCAGACTGAAGTGTGTTGTAGTGGTCTACGACGTCCAGCAACGTTTTGAAGCGACCATCATGATAGTACCGGCCCTTGTTCGCCGGATTCATGAACAGCCCATTCTCGCGCACGAAGATCCCCGCCAGATTCATCGTCTTGTAAACGTTGTCCGGCGCGCGATCGGCCTGGAAGCTGTCGTTGCCGGATCGTTAAGGTTGACCTTGCCCTGTTTCAGTTTATTGATGAGAGGCTGCGGCAACGCATCAACATCCACTTTCAGGCCAAGCGATAGTGCGGTGCTCGGGCTGATGCCTGGTCCAACACCGCCGAGAGCCGCGCCCTCGATTGCCTGGTGGAGCTGGAGCGCGCCGCCCCAGAAGGCTTCGTCACCAAACGTGTCGAAGCGGAATGTAGTTCTGCCGTCTCCTAAGAGATCATTGGCATTCTCAACGATCTGTGCACCGAAGTTTCTGAGTTTTTCTTTGCGAGCATGACTTTGAGCCGGCGGTCCTTTTCGGTCATTTGGCGGCGCCTCAGCGTGTCCTCTGTTAACGAGAACAAGAACAACTACCGTCGCAGCCAGCAACGCGATTACTGCGTATAACCCTTTGATCGACATGATGCTTACCCTCCGGTGGATTTCGGTGATGGTGAAGGCAGAGTCCGACATCTCTCGACTTTTGCATCGAGGTCAAGGTCAGTGCTACCTTGCATAAACATCAGCACCAACGTTTACCGCCCCTGATACGCCCTAAAAGTGACTTTGTAAAGAGGTGATTTATGACGGCCGGTGAGAACAAAGGATTACGGTTTCCCTGCGAGTGTGTCTCGAATTCGCCAGGCGGCTATACGGATCCCTGGGCGGAGATTACGAGGAGAAAACTACTGCCCAACGGCACGAAAGAGCAAATTTTGACTTTGGTTGCGGAGGAGCCAAAGACGCTCTCTCAGCTAGCCCAGGCCTTGAATCTGTCTCCGCCAAGCGTACATACACACATCAACGACATGCTCAAAAGCGAGCTCTTGCGCGAGTCGGCGGAGTTTGAGAAGAGACATCCCAGCGAGCGTTATTACGAGCCAAACTTTCCGGTTTTCAAAGCCGAAGAGTGTGCGGAGTTTCGAACGCTCTGTGAAGAAATGGCGGAGCAGCTTGCTACTTTATTCGAACAGCGACGAGCGAAGATGGAGCAAGCGTTTCAAAATACGAATTTGCCGGCGCATGGCTGGAAGCTTTCAGACGTCACGCAGTGTCTGTATGCAAACATGTATCGCGGCGCGCGCACGTTACTCGAAGAGCGCGGACTACTCACTCCACGAGTGAAACACGAAAACGGCGCAGAATGGATTTTCTGGGCAGAAGAACGCGAAGACTGACTCACTTCGTCGTATCGAACACGACCTGATCGTAGTGCCAGAGCTTCTCGAAAAACTGTCGAGCGATCGGCGAGATTCCTGCTACCTTCTCAACAATCTCTGAAATGCTGCGACGACCGTCGATAGCCTCAAACGCACGTTTCTCAAACTCATTGATGATAATAAACAGATCGTTGAAGAGATGTGTTTGGTTCACCAACACGCCGGCTGTGCCAGGAGGAATTCGATCCTGCATACAGGTGGTCCATGGCAGACGAACCGGCACGTAGCGCAAATGGCGCTCGCCGTCGAAGTGAATCTTTTCGATAGCGCTTCGATGGACCACGAAGCTGTGGTTTGCCATCAAGCCTCGCAACAGCTCCATCTCTACGTACTGCTCGCGTTCGGGAAGTGTCGCCAATCTGCTCGCATGCGGCGTCGTTGCGACGAAGCCGCATTGAGGCAGGTAAGGCGCCTGCCAGTACCAGCGACTCAGCGTCAGGTCGTTGCGTTCGACGAAGTCGAATAGCTGCGGCACTGAATACGACCGGTCGCGCGGATTCAGCAGTGCATCCGCCAGGGCGTCGCCGCTCGCGAACTCTCTCGAGCCACCCTGTGAAGCCAGCAGCGGATGATGTTGAGGCAACTTCTTCAGCACCGTAATCAGATCGTTAATCTCTTGTTTTGACGTTCCGATGCCGAGCCGGCGGCAGTAGTCCTGAAGCATGTAGACGCCCGCGCGTCCATAAGGTGCATAGACCATCAAGTACATCGCACCATCGGGCTTCAACACGGAGCGGAGCGCGCGCAAACCCGCATCGGGATCGGCGAGATGGTGCAGTACGCCGGTACAAACGATGTGGTCGAAGCTGTGGTCCAAGTCGCCGGCATTCTCGATCGGCAACTGCCGCAGCTCGAGGTTCGTCAAGTCGTACTTCTGTTTCAGTGATTCGTTGTGCTGGAGACTTGTCGTGCTGACGTCAATGCCGGTGACGCGTGCTCTGGGATGGCAGAGCGCGTACTTCGCAGCCTGAAACGTTCCACAACCGGCGACAAGGATATCCAGCTCGGCGCGGTATTCCTTGTGCGGCCACAGCAAATGAAACTCAGCACGATGCACGTGCTCGCTCTGCCACTGCTCGCGAGCCCGATCCAGATTTTCTACCGGAGGCGGAAACGGATGATTAGTGTAAAACTCGCGGATCGGATCTGAGTTCATAATGTGGCTTTGTCGGGGCGGAGATTATACATTGCCACAAAGAAGCACAAAAGTTGGTTCACATTCGGGCCTGGCTTTGTTCCTTGAGTAACTGAACGAACTGCTGTAGCTCGGCGAGGTTGAGATCCGAGACGACCCAGTAAGCCATGCCTGCGTTGGACCAACGTATCACGTTGTAACCCTGGCTCACCGACATCTTCTCATTCGTTGCTGCCTCGTTTGATGGCCAGACGAACAAGTTGATCGAGTGCCGTCCACGTTGGTACACAAGCGCCGCGACAGGTCGATTGCCGATGTAATCCAGTCTTCCGCCATTCAAGCTGAATCCCTGTTGACTCAGATCTTTCACTGGCGGCGAGAAGTCGAGCTTACCGTCAAACCACGGCTTTACAGTGTGTCGATCTGAAGATGGAACGTCAGTCAAATGATCGGCCATCAGCGAGCGTACGTGGCTTGAAACAATCTCCTGGGCCAACACGTCACCGGACGATTCGCGCGTGAGCATTGCGGCAACGATCCAAATAACAGCGACGACTGCCAGCAACGAAATTCCCGCCAACAGCCAGCGCCAACGAATTGGTTGCGAAGCGGGCGTGCTTTCTTTTCTGAGTGCAGCTCGCAAACGTCTTTCGAGATTCGCGGGAGGATCGAATCTAAGGTTACCCACAGCCGGCTGCAAATCACGAATTCCCTTGTAAGTCTGCGCGCAGGCGCGACAATCATCGAGGTGCGCTTCGATTTCCAGGCTCTTCACGAGATCCAACTCACCATCGAGATAGGCATGAATCAGGTCACGCGTTTGTTGACAGCTCAATGCTTACCTCCTTTCCCATGCGACTGGCGAGCAGCGCGTGCAGACGCGTGCGCCCGCGTTTTAGTCGAGACATGACGGTTCCGATCGGGATGTCGACGACGTTCGCGATCTCTTTGTAAGAAAGTCCTTCCATTTCACGCAGCACTACCACTTCACGAAACTCGATCGGCAGCTCCTGCAAAGCGTGTCTCACGATCTCGGAGTCGAGTCGCTGAATAAACAGCATCTCCGGATCGGGAGCTTCCATGCCCGGTTCGTCGAGCTTGTCGTCGATCGGCTCGGTCAAGCGGACGAGACGATTCCGCTGCAGCCATGTGTAACAGGTATTCCGCACGATCGTCAGCAGCCACGTTCGCGAGTCGCCGCCGTAATAACCCTTAAAGAACTTAAACGCGCGCAAGTAAGCTTCCTGAACGACGTCCTCAGCGTCAGGTTCGTTGTGGACCAGCCAGCGGGCGAGGTTGTAAGCAGCACCGAGATGCGGCAAAGCAATCTCTTCAAATCGACCTACTTTGCTTTGGTCTGACAACGAAGCTCCTCTCTAAATAAAGACTGGAGCAGGTGCTTTTTTATTCCCGCCCGAATAGTCAGTAATTGCTGGGAATAATCACACAAGGTTGTTGGTCTGTATAGCTGAACGCAATTTTTAATGACGAGGTAAAAGAAATGAACAACATGATTGATTGGCTTCTAAATCCGCCAACGGATGGTCCACGAGCTACTCTTTTGCTCCGGTTGATGGCGGGATCTGTCTTCCTGTGGGAAGGAATTCTGAAATTTGTCTACACGAATCAAGGCGTCGGACGGTTTACCAAACTCGGATTTCCCGCGCCTCATTTCACGGCGACGGCTGACGGCTGGCTCGAGATCCTCGGCGGTCTGCTGCTACTCACGGGTTTGTTGACGCGCCTAATCGCAGTGCCATTTATTATCGAGATGATTGTCGCGATGGCATCGACGAAGATCCCGTTATATCTCGGAACATCTCCGCTGCCATTGCCGCCAGTCCCACCGCAGATCGGTTTCTGGGCGGTGTTGCACGAGATCCGATCTGAATTCGCGCAACTCCTAACCTGTGCTTACCTGCTGCTGGAGGGACCGGGCCGGTGGTCCATTGACGCGCTGCTAACAAAGCGGCGCGTCAAACTCAGCTTGCTCGAGCCACGCGGCTTCGTTGTGGCGGCGAATGCAGCAGATGTTTAGAGTGATTCTGCGTCCAGATCGAAGGCGAGTTGAGGCTCTCCTCGTACGACGCGGCGCAACCAGAGTGGTTCGTCGAACATTTGCTCGAGCCCACGCACAATCGCATATTTGGGCTCATCAGCGATTCGAACGTGCAGTCCGGTCTCTTCGCGCAAATAATCATCGAGACCACCGAACTGTGCGCCCCCGCCGGTGAGGATGATGCCGCGGTCGTAGATGTCGCCTGCGACTTCGGGAGGAAGGTCCGCGAGAGTCATGCTAACTCCTGCCACAATCTTACGGACCACCTCCTGAGCGACGGGATAGATCTCGCCGGCCGTGATTTCGATGGATTGCGGCATCGCTGTCAGCACTTCGCGTCCGTTAACTGGAATCTCACGGCCTAGGTTAGCAGGAACTGTTGCTGATGCCAGCTCAAGCTTGAGGCGCTCCGCCGTGCGCGCGCCGATGAGGAGTCCGCGGTGACGGCGCACATGATTGATGATTGCAGTGTTGATACTCGAGCTTCCGATCCGCTCGGCGCGTGCGCGGATGACCTTGCCGCTCGCGATGATGGCAACGTTAGTCGTCCCACCGCCGATATCAACAACCGCAGAACCTCTACTGTCGTCAGCGCTGACGCCCGCGCCAAACGCTGCCGCGAGGCCTTCTTCGATCATGCCCACGCGCCCGACACGCGCATGTTGCGCAGCGGTAAGCAAAGCACGCCGTTCGACTGGCGTAACGTCAGAAAAAACGCCCATCAGCGCGCGGCGGCTAAAGTGCGATATGCCGCCGCGTGCTTTGTCCACGAGGTGGGCCAACATCTCCTTCGTTCGTTCGAAGTCAGCCACTACGCCGTTCTGCAATGGAGCGACTACGGCCACGCCACGCGCCTCACGTCCGTACTTCTGTTGCGCTTCACTGCCGATGCCGATCACTTCTCCGGTTAGCGTATCGACGGCAACAAGAGATGGTTCATCGACTACGACGCCCCGACCACGTACGGAAATAATTGTCGATGCCGATCCCATGTCAATTGCCATCGAATCGGACACCAGGTCGCGCAGCGCACGCATACTCAGGAATGCTGATGTCTTTTCCAGAAACGCCATCGTTCACTAGCGCTGCTGTTCGGCTTGCGGCGTGAACTCGCCCAGCGTGGCGCGGACTTGCTGTTCTTTGCCGTCACGTTTGACTGTCAGTGTTATCTCAGTTCCTGGAGGCGTGCTCGCGATCTTGTTGCGAAACGTATTCGGATCGTTGATCGCTTCGCCATTCATCGTCGTGATCACGTCACCCTCGCGTATCCCAGCACGCTCAGCTCCACCTCCCGGCTGCACTCGATACACGACCACTCCCGGCCCCTGCGTGACACCCATCTTCGCAGCTTCTTCCGACGGGATCTTCAGCGCAACGACACCGAGTTGCCCGCGTCTTACCTTGCCCGAGTTGATCAACTGCTCCACCACTGTCTTAGCCATGTTTGACGGAATCGCAAATCCCAATCCGATACTGCCGCCGGACGTCGAAAGTATCTGTGAGTTGATGCCGATCAGCTCACTGTTGGTGCTAACCAAAGCGCCACCTGAGTTACCTTGATTGATCGGCGCATCGGTTTGCAGGAAGTCTTCAAAGCTGCCATTACTCAACCCGGTTTGCCGTCCCTTTGCGCTGATGATTCCCATCGTGACGGTTTGTCCCACGCCCAAAGGATTTCCCAATGCCAACACCACGTCGCCGACGCGCATGCGATCTGAATCGCCCAACTTCAACACCGGCAGATTGCTCGCTTCGACTTTCAGGACTGCCAGATCGCTCGGCGCATCCGCGCCGACAAGTTTCGCGTCAAGCGTACGGTTGTCGTATAAGTCGACTTTGATCTGGTCGGCGCCATCGATCACGTGATGGTTTGTGACGATGTAACCATTCGCGTCGATAATCACGCCTGAGCCAAGGCCCGAACGTTGTCGCTCAACCGGCGGTTGCTGCTGTGGACTGCCAAAGAACCGGCGAAAGAATGGGTCGTCGATAAACGGATACTGCTGCGGCTCACGCACGCGCGATTGCGAATGAATCGTTACGACAGCAGGCGCCACTTTGTTGACGACGTCGGCATACGAAGCGACCGGCATGACCGCCGGATTGCTGGTGGTTGTTGAGGCCGGAGTTGTCGTGTTTGGCGTGGTCGTCAAGTGAAAGTCCCCGCCACGCTGTTCGCGATTACACGCTCCCAGACCAATCGTCAAAGCCGTAATAATGCCGGCGTACAATAGCAACTTATTTATTCTCATCTTTACCCCTTTTCCTGTGTGCTCATTGCAACTGGCGGTGTGTTTCCGCCAACTCACGGTTCAACTCTTCGATTCGGCCGACGAGTTCGAGAATGATCGCCGCGCCAGTGAAGTTGACTCCAAGATCGCGCCGCAGTCTCTGCATGCGACGTAGCTGAAACACTGCCCGCCGTGTTAACAACGGTTCATCAGCTCCACTGTCAACTGTCTCAATCAGTCCTTCTTTGGCGAGTCGGACCACGAGCGAACGCCGTGCGCCGACCGTCGCAGCAACAACATCAAACGTTAACGTTTCATCGAGATCGAAATCGGCTGCCAACATTTTTCTCACCTCAGTGTTGACTTCGTGGATCGAAGTGCGAAACACGCTTCAACTCTTCGTAGAGACGACGTTCTTCCGCGCTCACGTCCTTCGGCACCACAACCTTCAAACGTACGTACTCGTCGCCTCTGCCTCCCTTGCGCTTGTTCAAACCCTGACCGCGCAGACGTAAACGCTGGCCGCTCTTCGCACCCGGCGGAACTTTCAAATCAACTCTGCCATCGATCGTCGGCGCTTCGACACTCGCACCGAGAACAGCTTCCCACGGCGCAACCGGCAATTCCACTTCCAGATCGTCACCCTTCACCGTGAAGACCGGATGTGGCCGGACTCGAATGTGCAAATAAAGATCGCCTGGCTCACCGCCGTTATTACCACTGCCGCCTTGTCCAGCGAGGCGCACGGTCGATCCATCGCGCACGCCCGCGGGAATGTTTACTTCAATATTCTTCTGTCTTAGAACTTGTCCCGCGCCACCGCAGGTATCGCACGGTCTGTCATCTTTAACTCCGGAGCCATTGCACTTTGGGCAGATTTCCGCCACCTGCATTTGCAGCGTGCGCCGTGCGCCGCGATGCGCTTCTTCGAGCGTCATCTCGAGCTCAGCTTCAACATCCTGACCGCGGCCGCTGCGTTGAGTTCGCCCTCTCTCGCCGCCAAACAACTCTTCGAAAATGTCGAAGCCCGCGCCGCCGCCGCGACCGCCGAAGCTGCCAAACTCAAAATCGCCGAAATCGAATCCGCCGCCGGTGCGCGCGCCCGTGCCTCTCGGTGGTGCTCCCGGTTGCCAACCCGGTGGTGGCGGTTCGCCTCCAGCTTTAACGGCGCGCCAGTTCTCGCCGTACTGGTCGTAGAGTTTTCTGTTCTCAGCGTCGGAAAGTACGTCGTAAGCCCCTTGTAACTGCTTGAACTGGTCCTCGGCGGTCTTGTCGCCGGGATTCAGGTCGGGGTGAAACTTGCGCGCGAGCTTGCGATAGGCCTTTTTGATTTCGTCGTCCGAGGCGTCGCGCTTGACGCCGAGCACTTCGTAATAATCCCTGGTCTTCGTAGCCATCACGAAACAGATCCCAACAGTTTTTTACTAAGTGTACTCCCGGGGCACTTGTCTGACCACCTTGCCAAGAATTTTCCATATCTTGGTGCCTTCGTGTCTTTGTGGTTAGGTTCTTTGGTGGCTAAACTATGCGACATGTTGACTCAAGCTGAAAAGGCCGCGGCTTTCGAGCTACTTCATAAGCGCGCTGAGGCGTTCATTATTCCTAATCCGTGGGATGTCGGCACCGCGCGAATCCTGGCACACCTCGGCTTCGAGGCCCTCGCGACGACCAGCGCCGGATACGCCTTTTCGATCGGAAAGGCTGACGGCAATGTCGGTCGCGATGGTACCCTCGCGCACGCTGCGGCCATCGCCGCTGCAACGGATCTGCCCGTCAGCATCGATATGGAAAACGGCTTCGGAGATGAGCCTGAGACGGTCGCGGAAACCATCAGGCAGGCTGCTGCTACAGGCGCGGTCGGCGGTTCAATCGAAGACTCGACCAAGCGCCCCGACGATCCAATCTACGAGCGCGCGCTTGCGGTCGAGCGAATTCGAGCGGCGGCTGACGTTGTTCGTGGTCTTCCGTTTACTTTCACCTTAACGGCGCGCGCCGAAAACTACCTCGTCGGCAGGCCTGATTTGAAAGACACAATCGAGCGATTGCAGATGTATCAGGAAGCCGGGGCGAACGTGCTCTACGCGCCCGGCCTCACGACGAAAGAAGATATCACCGCCGTCGTCAGCTCTGTGGATCGCCCGGTGAATGTCTTGATGGGTATAAAAGGGGTGCAATTTACGCTCGCCGAACTCTCAGCAATGGGAGCGAAGCGGATCAGCGTCGGCAGCGCGCTCACCCGCTGCGCGCTCGGCGCCTTTCTGCGTGGCGCGCGCGAGATGCGCGAGGATGGTACGTTTTCATTTATCGAAGATGCCGCGACTCCACGTTCGATCAATTCGCTCTTCTCGTAAACATGTTTCGAATCGCACTGGCAAACATTCGCTTCCCGGAAACTCGCGAAGAGTCAGTCACGTTGGCCCAACAGGCAATCGCCGAAGCGGGCGATGCGCGTGCCGGCATCGTCTGCTTTCCCGAATGCTTCGTTCCAGGTTATCGCGGGTTGGGGAAGCAAGTAGCTCCGCCTGACGCTGCTTTTCTCGAAGAGGCTTGGTCGACTATCGGCGCAGCCGCCGCGAGGGCGAATGTCGCGGTCGTCCTGGGGACTGAGCACATCGTCGAGGATCTTGTATTAATCAGTACACTGGTAATCAACCGCGACGGTACACGCGCGGGTTTTCAGGACAAGGTCCAACTCGATCCTTCCGAAGACACGATCTATTCGCCCGGTTCGGAAAGGCGCGTCTTCGAAACCGATGTGGTGAAATTTGGGATCGCTATCTGTCACGAAGGGTGGCGCTATCCGGAGACTGTTCGATGGGCCGTGCGACGCGGAGCACAAATCGTCTTTCACCCTCATTTTCACCCACACGAACCCGGCGCATACGTGCCCACGCAGTTCGCCGATCCCGCAAACACATTCCACGAGAAAGCTGCCTTGTGTCGCGCCGCCGAGAACACTTGCTACTTCGCGACAGTGAATTACGCGGGGGCAAAGTCGCCCACCACTTCAGCAGTCGTGCGCCCGGACGGCACGCTACTCTGCTATCAGCCTTACGGCAAAGAAGGCTTACTAATTGCCGACCTCGATCTCAGCACCGCCACCGGCCTGCTCGCCACGCGCCTCAGAGTTTAGGATGTCTCTGCGCAACCTCTGCGTCCTCTGCGTCTCTGCGGTGTAAGTTAACCGCAGAGACGCAGAGGACGCAGAGGTTGCGCAGAGAAGAATTCAATTAATTTTGTGTTTTAGTGTCTTTATGGTTTATTGCGTGTGATGAACTGGGTGGTTCACAAGTTTGGTGGTACGAGCGTAGCCGGTGCAGAACGCTATCGCGCCGCCGCTGAAATTGTGCTTGCGCGCGCTTCGGGCGAACGCACGGCAGTCGTCGTGTCCGCGATGAGTGGCGTTACCAACGTTCTCATACAATCATTAGAACTCGCCGCGAACAACGACAGCTCTTATTTGACGAGACTTCAGGAACTTCAGCACCGCCATCTCGACACGCTCGCCACACTCGATCTTGGCCCATCGCGAACGGGCTCACTCCGCGAAGCGTTCGCTTCCGACTTCAAAGCGATTGAAGAAGTTTTGCGAGGAGTTTGGATCACGCGGCTGCCTTCCGAACGCATCATGGAATTCGTCTCAGGCCACGGCGAGATCTGGTCGGCACAAATGCTGCACGCTTATCTCGAAGCTCGCGGGCACTCGTCAAACTGGCTCGATGCACGGAAGGTGCTCATCGTCGAGCCGAACAGCAACACCATCGCCGTCGATTGGCAACTCTCGCGAGAGAAGCTCCGAGCCTGGCAGTTGGACCATGCTGATACAGATCTTCTCGTGATCACGGGCTACGTCGCCGCCACGCACGATGGTGTCGCCACGACGTTGAAACGCAACGGCAGCGACCTCTCCGCGTCCATCTTCGGCGCGTTGCTCGGCGCTGATTCAGTGACGATCTGGACCGACGTCGATGGCGTCTTCAGTGCCGACCCGCGCCGCGTAACGGATGCGCTCGTGATACCGGAGCTCTCGTACCAGGAAGCCGCGGAGCTCGCCTACTTCGGTGCCAAAGTCATTCACCCAAACACGATGGCGCCCGCGATCGCGAACGGCATCACCGTTTGGATCAAAAACAGTTTCAAGCCTGAAGCGCGCGGGACGAGAATCTCGTCGTCTTCATCATCCGACGTGCCGATCAAAGGATTTGCCGCGGTCGAAGACATGGCCCTCATAAACGTCGAGGGCACAGGGATGATCGGCATTCCCGGTGTGGCTCACAAACTCTTCGGCGCGCTGCGAGCTGTCGACGTCTCGATCGTCATGATCTCGCAGGCAAGCTCTGAACATTCGATCTGCTTCGCCGTGCCGCGTGCGCAGTCGGAGCTGGCAAAGAAGACTGTCGAGGAAACGTTCTTCGCGGAGATGCAGCGAGGCGAGGTGCAGACGGTCGACCTGAGAGAGAGTTGCTGCATCGTCGCGATGGTGGGCGACGGCATGATCGAAAGGCTCGGCATGGCCGGGAAGTTCTTCAGCGCGCTCGGTAAAGCAGGCGTCAACGTGAGAGCGATTGCGCAAGGGTCGTCGGAACGCAACATCTCCGCCGTCGTCGAACAACACGAAGCGACAAAGGCGTTGCGGGCGCTCCACTCGGCTTTTTACCTTTCGAGCCAAACGCTTTCCATCGGCGTGATCGGCGCAGGGCTGATTGGCGGCACATTTCTGGACCAGCTCACCTCGCGCATCGAAGAGCTTCGTAGCGAGCGCGGCATTGACTTACGTGTGCGCGGCATCATGAACAGCCGCAGGATGATTCTTCACGACCGGCAGATCGCTTTGGACCACTGGCGCGAGGAGTTGCGCGAGAGCGCTGCTGAAGCGGACGTTGAGAGTTTCGTCAATCACGTTCACGCGGCTCACTTGCCACACGCCGTGCTGATCGATGCCACCGCGAGTGCTGAGTTGCCGCGGCACTACGAAAGCTGGCTCGCCAGGGGAATCAACATCATCACGCCAAACAAGAAGAGTAACGCCGGGCCTTTCAATGCCTATCGCAGCCTGCGCGAAGCCGCTCGCAAATATCAGCGATACTTTCTTTACGAAACAAACGTCGGCGCGGGACTGCCGATCATTCACACGCTGCGCGGTCTGATTGAAACAGGCGATGAGATCATCAAGATCGAGGGCGTGCTCTCCGGCACACTCTCTTACATCTTCAACTCACTCGATGGCGCGCGCACCTTTTCCGAGATCGTGCACGAAGCTCATGCGCTCGGCTTCACAGAGCCCGATCCACGCGAAGACCTGTCGGGCATCGACGTGGCGCGCAAGCTGATCATCCTCGCGCGCGAGATGGGCCTCGACGTTGAGATGGACGCCGTGCAAGTTGACAGCCTCGTCGGGAAACACGATGACGCTATCGCTGCACTGCTCGACTCAGCACGCTCGAAAGGCCAGGTGTTGCGCTACGTGGGTACAATCGATAGCGATGGGAGCATGTCGGCCGGATTACGCTCTTACCCCCTCGACCATCCCTTCGCAAACCTGACCGGCAGCGACAACATAGTGAGCTTTCAAACTGCACGCTACAACACGCAACCAATGATCGTCAGAGGCCCCGGTGCTGGTCCGGAAGTCACCGCCGCCGGCGTCTTCGCGGACCTCCTCCGCCTCGCCTCCTTCCTCGGCGCCCCGATGTAAAGCTGGCTACACCACCGCATTGCGGGCGATGACTTCGCGATAGAAGTCGGCGCTCAGCTTTGGCGTGCGTTTCTGTGTCGTGTAGTCGACGTAGTGAATGCCGAATCGGTTTGTATAACCGTCGGCCCACTCGAAATTATCCATCAGGCTCCAGAGAAAGTATCCGCGCACGGGCACACCCTCCGCGGTCGCGCGGCGTAGTTGCGTGAGATAGCTGCGCAGGAACGTCACACGATCCGTGTCGTAGACACGTCCATCATCCGCCGGGTCATCCGACGACGAGCAACCGTTCTCCGTAATGTAAATCTCCTTCACGCCCCAGAGCTTCGCAACGTGCCGCGGTCCCCAGTAGAGCGCCTCTGGTCCAACGAAGAGCCACGGCGACGGCGCGTGCGGAAATGATCTCGGATGCGAAACCTGCACGTAGCCAACCGGCGAAGACTCGTCCGCACGCACGAACTTCGGCGTGTAGACGTTGATGCCGACGAAGTCGAGCGGCGAAGAGATCGCCTTCAGATCTTCCGGCGTAAACTTCGGCGCGTCGGCGCCATTCGACTTCAAGTAATAATCCGTGTACTTCCCTTCCTGGATCACCGTCAGGTACTGCGCGTTCATTTCGCGCATCGCTCGCTCGGCGGCAGCGATGTGCGCCGGCGTTTCGAATACCGGCGCCGGAATCGTGATATTTTCAGCGAGCCCGACCTTCGTACCCGGCTTCGCGGCAGCGCGGATAGCCTGCACCGCCAGCCCATGGCCCAGCACAGCGTGGTGCCGCGTCTGGTTCAAGCGCAAGCCCTTGAGTCTTAACCCGGGCGCGTGGATACCCATGAAGTATCCCACCTCGATAAACGCACCAAACTCGTTGATAGTGAAGATGTGCTTCACGCGATCGGTCAAGCGCGATGCAACGTAACCGGCATAATCCGCGAACGCCTTCGACGTCTCGCGTCCTTCCCAACCGCCGAATCGATCCTGCAACGACTGCGGCAAGTCCCAGTGATAAAGCGTTGCAAAGGGTTGAATACCGTTCGCGAGCAGCTCGTCAACGAGACGATTGTAAAAGTCGAGCCCCTTCGGATTCGCTGGACCATCACCGTTCGGAAAGACGCGCGGCCACGCGATCGAGAACCGATACGCCTTCACACCGAGCGCTTTCATCAACTGCACGTCGTCTTTGTAACGATGATAGTGGTCGTCCGCCACGTCACCGTTCGCGTCGTTCGCGACTTTGCCGGGCGTGTGCGAGAACGTGTCCCAGATGGATGGACCACGACCGTCCTCCTTGACCGCGCCCTCAATTTGATACGAGGCGGTCGCAGTGCCCCAGATGAAGCCCGGCGGAAACGCGCGCAACGCGTCGCCCTGCGTGCCTTGAGCTTTGACTGGAAGCGCCGGCAGCTTCGCCGCGGAGGCGAGTGCTGCGGCGCCCGCGACCTTTCCGAAAGTGCGTCTCGAAAGTTTCTTCGTCACCAAGTCTCCTGTCTCTTTTTAGCGGTTTGCGGCCGTAACTCCCGGCCAGTCGTCCGTGCGAAAAGGTGAAGCCGGCAGACCTGCCTTGTTGTAAAGATTTACGATCGGGTTGTCGGCCCAGCCGTAACGAACTGCAGCCGGCTTTTGGACGGTGGGGCTCGAGACTATCACCGTGTCGCCGTCGATACGTGCATCGGCCCAGACGAAGCGACGATCCTCGCCCGCGATCGCAAACCCCTTGACTGGACCACCATCGCTCGTTTTCAATCCCGCGCCGTGCTTGAAACGAATCCGTATCTTGTCACCTTCGACACTGAAACGATCGAACAGCGGTCCTGATGGAATTACTTTTTGGCCGTACGTGCCGGCGAGCGCCCATGCTGCTAACCGGCGACCGACGTCGAGCTTGTTACGCGGGTGGATATCGTTCTCGTCGCCGATATCGATGATCACTGCCATGCCAGTCTGCGGCTCGCGCAACGTCATCATCTGCGCTTCACGCAACTCGGCCCAATCGCTTTGGTCGGGTTCGGCTTTGTGGGCGTGCCAGTTGGCAAGTTGCACGAAATAGAACGGAAACTCGTATCCCCACGCGCCGCGCCAACTGCGAATCATCGTTGGGAAGAGAGTGCGGTATTGATAGGCGCGTCCGGCGTTAGCTTCGCCCTGGTACCAAATGACGCCGCGGATGGCGAACGGAACAAGCGGCGCGATCATCGCGTTGTAGAGCACGCTCGGGTTGTTCTGGTTACTCACTCCGACAGCTTCCGGTCGTGTGCCCCAGTCCGGGTGCTTCGGTTCGAGCGCCAGTTCGACTTTGTAGTCCCACACGCCACGCAGCGAGATCGCATCGCCGTTCTCGCCTGGTCCAATCGTCATCGCGCCGCCACGACTGAAGCCGCCTTCTCCAGCGCTATCGAAGACACGCACGGCGATCACGTTTCTTCCGGCATGGACCAGCGAGCCTGGGACGACGTACTTGCGCGGGACCATGTAACTGTTCGGCGTCTCTCTTCCGGTCGCGCCGATCTTTGTGCCGTTGAAATACGTGATGTCTTGATCGTCGATGGGCGTGAGGTTCAGGACAAGATCCTTGCCGGACCACGATTCCGGCAGCTCGACGTCTTTTCGAAACCAGACGGCGCCGTCGATGAGCAGTCCCGCGGTCTCGAATTGTTTCGGAAGATCCATCTTGGACCAATCGGCTGTGGAAGATTTCGGATCGGCATATCCGAGAGCCTCGCCTTTGTTTCCGGCGTCGAGATAAAGGTTCTTCTCTTCCCATTGGGCGAGGGCGCGTGCGTAGGTTTCTTTGGTTTGCGGGAGCGCATTCAAACTGTCTTGATACCTGTCGAGGATCGGTTTCAGTTCGGGTGAGGAAAGGAGCGCGTCGTGCGTGGTCCAGGCTTCGGCGGGAGTGCCGCCCCACGAGCTATCGATCAGACCGATCGGTACCTTGAGACTTTGATAGAGCTCGCGTCCGAAGAAATATCCGACGGCTGAAAAGTTCGCAGCCTCTTCGGGCGTTGTGACGACCCAGTGTCCTTGAACGTCAGTGAGCGGTGTCGTGGAAGTTTGATGTTCTACTGTGAACAGCCTGATCTCAGGGTGGTTCGCGTGGGCGACCGTTTCGGCGCCGCCGATCGTGTTGATAAGCGGCCACTCCATATTGGATTGACCCGAGCAGAGCCACACCTCACCCACGAGAACGTTCTTGATCGTCAGATTGTTGACCGTCAGTTCCGACGATCCGCCCGCTTTTAAAGGACCGATCCAGACCTGCCAGCGTCCCTGCGCATCGGCGATCGCATTCGCGGATTTGTTCGCAAAGGTAACCGTCACCTGCTCGCCGGCATTGGCGGTACCCCATAGCCGCACCTTCACCCCCTGCTGCAACACCATGTTGTCGCCGATGATCGCGGGCAGTCTCACCTCCGCGCGCACGACCCCAACAAAGACAAGGATCAGCAGCGGCAGCAGCTTTGTTGTACGACCAGACATAAGCTGCGCCAGATTCTACCTCAAATCCGTGTTTTTAATCCGTGAAAATCTGTGGCTAAAACTAAACCCGGTAATCGAAGACGAACCGTCCCACCTGGATCGTCCCGCGTCCACCGTTCGCAGGCTGAATCAACAACGCCCGCACCATCGAGCTCTTCCGGTTCCGGAACGCTTCCACTTCTCCAACAGTGTCGCCGCTCGACGCGCGATAAAACGTAACCGTGATGCTGTCGGGCGTCTTGCGCTGATACCCAAAAACGTACTCACCCGGCTCCAGCGAAAACTCCCCAACCTTCACCGGCACCTGCGCGATAAAGAAATGCGAATACTTTCCCTCGGCCGAGTAGCCGGCCGTAATCATCACCACACCCGCGATGTACTTGCCGCGACCATCCGTCACACCTGACGCCGTGCGAAACTCGGTCTCGATGTTCTCCTTGATAACCGGCGCGCGCGCGGGGATCACTTTCCGCAACTCCGGTTCGGAAGCATTGCGCCACCCAGCGGCAAAACACACTCCGCACATCAATAGCAACGCGATCACAACTCTTCTTCTCATCAACTCCTCCAGGGCCGGTGCCCATGATTACATGAGTTTCTCAGAATGTTAAAGTATGCGCCGGACACATGCGTCGCCTAAGACATCTTCGAGTTGCCGCGGCCCTGCTTCTCCTCGCCAGCACTCGCGCTCCCGCCCTCGATCCAAACCGAAGCCTCAATGAGTTTGGCCACCAGGCATGGCTGACTGAAAACGGATTACCGCAAAACACCGTGCAGGCGATCGTCCAAACGCACGATGGCTATCTTTGGATCGGAACTCAAGAAGGCCTCGCGCGCTTCGACGGCCTGAACTTCGCCGTCTTCGACAAAGAAAGCACGCCCGCGTTCAAGAGTAACGACATTCGTTTTCTTCACGAAGACAAGCAGGGCCGACTGTGGATCAGCACGTCTTACGGCTTGGTTTGCCGGCACAACGATCAGTTCAACAGTTTCACAGTAAACGAAGGTTTGCCCGACAACAGCGTCGGTCCTCTCGCCGAGGATACAAACGGAAACATGTGGATCGGCACTCCGGCCGGCCTCGCGCGCGTCGACAACAATGGCTTCAAAGTCTTCACGACACAGCACGGCTTGTCGAGCAACGTGATTCAGACCCTCTGCGCGCGAGCTAACGGAACTCTCCTGGTCGGAACTTCAGCAGGCGTTCAATCACTCAGCGGCGAACGTTTCAGCGACTGGACCACACCCTTCGATGGACCTGCCGCCAACATCACCGCGATCGCCGAGGAAAAAAACGGTCATCTGTGGTACGGCACGCTGGACGGTTTGTTTGGTGACGAAGCCGCGATCGCTCTACCCAACACTCGTATCAGCGCGCTGCTCGTGGATCACGAAGGCGCACTCTGGATCGCGACCGCGGGCGGTCTTGCGCGTCTGCGCAACGGAAAGGTGGAATCATTCGCGTCCGCGAATGGCCTGTCGAGCAATCTTGTTCTCTCACTATTCGAAGATCGCGAAGGCAGCATCTGGCTCGGCACGGAAGCCGGCGGTCTCAATTTACTCAAGAGCAAGAAGTTTAATACCTACACGACTCGCGACGGGCTACCAAACGATCTCGTGAAAGCGATTTATCAGGATCCACACGGCGGAATCTGGATCGGTTCGAACGGCGGCGGATTGACGCTCTTCAAAAACGGCAAATTCACGACCTGGACCACGCGCGACGGTCTGTCGAGTGACGTTGTTCTTTCATTAGCCGGAGACACGTCAGGCACGATCTGGATCGGCACGCCCGACGGCCTGAATCGTTTCCGCGACGGCAAGTTTCAAACCTACACCTTTGCAGAAGGACTCTCGAACGATCTCGTGCGATCGGTGTTTGTCGATCACAACGGCGTGCTCTGGGTCGGCACGCGAGACGGTCTCAACAGCTTTCGGGACGAACAGTTTACGATCTACACGACACACGACGGACTCGCGAACAACTTCATCGGCGCCATCTACGAAGACTCGAAAGGCAATCTCTGGGTCGGCACGCTCGGCGGCTTGAACAAAATCAAAGACGGCAAGTTTCAGACTTTCACGACCAAAGACGGTCTATCGAGCAACACTGTCATCTCGCTTTACGAAGACGCGTCGGGCAATCTGTGGATCGGAACAAACGGCGGTGGTCTTAATCGTTTGCGCGGCGATAAGTTTGTCTCCTTCAATGCTGTCACTGCTGACGTGATCTATCGCATTCTCGAAGACAAACAGCAAAATCTGTGGTGCAGCTCGAACAAAGGGATCTTTCGCGTCAACAAGAACGAGCTCGCCGCTCCGGTTTTTTATGGTCCAGCGGACGGAACGTTGACGCGCGAGTGCAGCGGCGGCGGGCATCCAGCCGGATGGAAGACAAGCGACGGGCGCATGTGGTTTGCCACTATCAAAGGACTCGCCGTCATCGATCCGGAAAACATTCCCCTCAACACTTCACCGCCGCCGATCGCGATCGAACAGCTATTCATCGACAATCAATCCGTGCCGTTAACTCAAAAGCTGACACTCTCGCCGGGCGCCTCGCGTCTCGACTTCTATTACACGGCGCTGAGTTTCATCGCACCGGAGAACGTGCGGTTCAAATACAAGCTCGAAGGCTTCGACAACGACTGGATCGACAGCGGCGCGCGGCGTGTAGCGTCGTACACAAACCTGCGGCCCGGGAATTACAAGTTTCGCGTGATCGCGGCAAACAACGATGGCGTTTGGAACGAGACCGGCGCGGCGGTTGAGTTCTACTTGCAGCCGCGCTTCTATCAGACTTACTGGTTCTATCTCGTCTGCGTCTTGTTGCTCGCGGTAGCAGCGTGGCAACTTTATCGCCTCCGCGTCAGGCGCATGGCGACGCAGTTTCGTGCGGTGCTCGACGAGCGCAATCGCATCGCGCGTGAGATTCACGACAACCTGGCCCAGGACATTCTCGGCATCTCCGTGCAGTTGGAACTCGTCGCGCGTCTCATGCCCGGCGCGGCTGAAGCTGCGAAGGGCCATCTGGATCGGGCACGCATTCTCGTGCGCAACAGCATGACGGAAGCGCGGCGTTACGTCTGGGATCTGCGTTCGCAGGAGTTGCAAAAGAAGGACCTGCCGGCAGCGTTACGCGACACAACCAAGCGCCTGACTGCGGAGAGCAACGTCGAAGCAGTCGTCGAAGTAGCGGGGCCTTTGCGGCCGTTGCCGATCGAAGTGGAGACTAATCTCTTGCGCATCGGACAGGAAGCAATCAACAATGCGGTGAAGCACGCGCACGCAAATCGCATCGACGTGGCCCTAAACTTCGACACACGCAGCGTGCGACTCAGCGTTCGCGACAACGGCCGCGGTTTCGATGCGAACGGGCAAATCGCCGACGGTCACTTCGGTTTGATCGGCATGCGTGAGCGCGCGGAGCAGATCGGCGGCGAGCTGAGTATCCACAGCGCGAATGAACGCGGCACTGAGATCGCCATCGACGTGCCGCTAAATGAGGAAACGTGAGTAACAAGATTCGAATAATGGTGATCGACGACCAGGCCGTGGTGCGGCAGGGGTTCGTCTCGCTTATCAACACTGTCGCCGACATGGAAGTGATCGCGCAGGGAGTGAACGGTCAGCAGGCGCTCGAGTTATTTCGCCAGCACCAGCCGGACATCACCCTGATGGACCTTCGCATGCCTGTCATGAGCGGCGTCGATGCGATTGCGAAGATCCGCCATGAATTCGCCGACGCACGCATCATCGTGCTCACCACTTACGACGGCGACGAAGACATCTACCGTGCGCTGCAAGCCGGCGCGCAGGGCTATCTGCTGAAAGACATGTTCTTCGAAGAGTTGGAAGACGCGATCCGGAAGGTCCATGCGGGCGCGCGCCGCTTGCCGCCAGTTGTCGCCGAACGGCTTGCCGAACGCATGAGCGCTTCGGAGCTGACGGTACGCGAGCTTGAAGTGCTTCAGGAGATCGTAAAAGGCAAGACAAACAAAGAGATCGCGTCTTCGCTGCGCATCAGCGAAGCCACGGTCAAGAGTCACATCAACAACATCCTCGGTAAGCTCGGCGTCACCGATCGCACCCAGGCCGCCACCCGCGCCCTGCAACGCGGCATCGTTCACTTGTAAGATCCAACTAAAGTTGGAGAACGCGGCTCAACCTACAGGTCATGACAACCCGTGGCGATCCTGTTACTTTTCGCTGCGTTCGACACCAATTCTCCGGTTCCGAGTTCAAATCAAGGCTTCTTACCTACCAACTTGTTGCAGACCAAAAGGGTCTTGATTAAAAGCTAGAGCTCGGAACCGGACTCACCACTAGATACGGCCAAGAAGCAGAAGAATCAATACGATCACGAGAACAAGCCCAAGACCTCCGCTGGGCCAGTACCCCCAGCCTCTGCTATAAGGCCAGCTTGGAACGGCGCCAATCAAAAGGATAATCAAAACTATCACCAGGATTAATCCCATGGATTTCACCTCCGTCTCATTTAAAACAACTTCACGATAAACATTTCTGTTCCATTTTCGTGCAACTCAGACTTGAAGAACTGGTGTACAGCAATCGGAGTGCCGATTCGCGTACAGTCACCGTACGCGAACTGTTTTTCTTAGTCTGGCATCGGTCGACGAACCACCGACAATGATTTCGACGCGATCCTTTTCGACGACCCAGCGATCGGTTTCGGCGTTCCAGTAAGCAAGACGCGAGGAGGGCAGCGAGAGCGTTACCGTTTTCTCTTCCTGCGGAGCGAGATGAATGCGGGTGAAGGCCTTCAACTCTTTGAGCGGACGCTGGACCGCGGAATCGAGATGTTTGACGTATAACTGGACCACTTCATCGCCGCCGCGCCGGCCGGTGTTTTTCACGACGACGCTGACGTTGATTTGTCCATCGGTCGAGACCGTCTTGAGGTCTCGATAGGCGAACGTTGTATAGCTCAAGCCGTAGCCAAACGGATAGAGCGGCGTGTCGTGAAAGTACATGTAAGTGCGGCCGTGACGGATGTCGTAGTCCATCATCGGCGGCAGTTGTTCGAGCGACCTGGGCCACGTCTGGACCAGCCGGCCCGCGGGGTTGTAATCGCCGAAGAGCACGGTCGCGAGCGCGTGACCCTCTTCCTGGCAGTTCAGCGCCATGTGTACGATCGCGGGCACGTTGTCCTGCGTCCAGTTGATCGCATACGGAAAGCTCGACTTGAGCACGACGATCGTTCTCGGATTCGCCTGGAACACCGCCTTGATCAGATCTTCCTGCTCGAGCGTGATCGACTGTCGATCGACCGCCTCGCGTCCTTCACTCGACACAGAGACTTTCGCCCACACCGTATCGAAACCACCATTCGGATGATTACCAACACAAACAATCGCCACATCAGACTCACGCGCGATCTTGACCGCCGCGCCATCGTCGTTGTTCGCGGCGTAGCTCACTTTCACCGCTTCGCCAACAGCGTTCTTGATTCCTTCGAGCGGTGAGATCGTGTAGGGAGGCGTGCCGCTGTACCAGTCAAGCAACACTTCATTCGCACGTGGTCCAATCACCGCGATCGACTTCAGCGATTTCTTGTCGAGCGGCAAAAGATTCGCGGAGTTTTTTAACAGCACGATCGATTTCTGCGCGGCGAGCAGCGCGAGGGCTTTGTGTTTGTCGGTCAGCCAAGGATCGGTCGATTCCTGCCCGATGGACGCATAAGGCACGCGCGCAGGAGGATCCAACAATCCAAGCCGGATCATCACGCGAAAATTGCCACGCAGCGCGCGGTCGATGTCCGCTTCAGTCAGTATGCCTCTCTTTAACGCGCCTCTCACGGCGTCGTGATAGTCATCGAGAAACTGTCCGATGCCGGCTTTGACCGACTCAGCCGCAGCAGTCTCGAAATCCGGATAGTACTTGTGTGACGTAACGAGATTGCGCATCGCGCCGGCGTCCGTGCAGATGATTCCATCCTGGCCCCACTCGTCGCGCGTCACCTTTTGCAGGATCGGATTGATTGTCATCGGCACTTTGTTCACGGCGTTGTAGGAGGCCATGTACGCGCGCGAGCCACCTTCGATCACGCCCATGCGAAAAGGCACCGAGTAGTACTCGTGAAACAGGCGCTCGTCGAAATCAGAGCTTGATTTGTCGCGATCGTTCTCGTTGCTGTTCGCGAGAAAGTGCTTCATCAACGCGGCGGATTGCCAATACTTCGGATCATTGCCTTGCAAACCTTTCGTGAAGGCGACGACCATCGTGCCGTTGAAGTATGCGTCCTCGCCGTAGCACTCCTCGGTTCGACCCCAGCGCGGATCGCGGCCCAGATCGGCGTTGGGAGATCTGATCACGATTCCGCCCTGTTGATACTTCGGGCTTTGAAAGACGTAACGAGCTTCGTAGCCTTCGACTTCACCTGCTTGCCGCAAGATATCGGTGTCCCAGGTCTCGCCGAGCCCGATACCTTGTGGGAAGGTTGTGCTGGGAATGGTCTTCGGCCGGCCCCACTTGCCTGGTCCACCTTGCGTTAACCCGTGAATGCCTTCGACGTGGCCACTGCCTTTGATACCGAGCCGCGGCACGCTCGGATTGGTGTCGAGACACTCGATCTTCTCGTCGATCGTCATCAACGAGAGGATGTTGTCGATGCGCTGCTCGATCGGGAGATCCGGGTTTTGGAAGGGATGCTGTGAAGGAGGCGTCGTCTGCGGTACCACTACGGCGACGCAGAACAGCAAAACCAGACACAGATTCACACGGATAAAAAGCACGGATTAAGTACCTTCGACGACCTTTAGATACTTTCTGAGTGGTGGATTGGTCAGTTTATCAATGTGGCCACTGGGCCATTTGATCTCGATGCTGTCGATTTTTGTCGCGGCGCCGACGCCGAGGATCTCGCGCGGATCGTGCGAAGAAAGATAACTGCCGCCTGCGGTCTTGAGACGTCGATATTTCACGCCGCCTGCTTCCCACGTGATGATGGCGCCGACCGCGCCCGGATTGCTGCGCGTCGCAACCAGATTCAGACCGACCCAGTTGTTTCGGTTTCCACCTTCGTTTCTCAACAACACCGGCGCGTCGCCGTTGTTGATAATGAGAACGTCGAGATCTCCATCGTTGTCGTAATCGCCGACTGACAACCCGCGCGCCGGAAAGTCTTTACTAAAAACCGGACCGGAGATCGCGCTGACGTTCTTGAACGTTCCGTTGACGTTCTCAAACATCAACAACGGCTCTTTGTATTTAACTTTCAACGACTGCACCTCGACCATGTCGTCCGGATGGCCGTTCGCCAAAATCAGATCCGGGTCGCCGTCGTTGTCGTAGTCAAAGAAGCGCAAGCCCCAACCGCTGAGCAGGCGCGTGGCTCCTCCAATCTCTCCGGGCTTGTCGATAAATGTCAGGTCCTTCTGGTTTTGATACAAGCTGAAGAGCTCCTGATCGATGTTGGCGACGAACAAGTCCTGCCAGCCGTCGTTGTCGTAATCCGCCGCATCGACGCCCATTCCCGATCGCGGCGCGCCCGAATCGCTGTACGCTACGCCCGACAGCAACCCGACCTCTTCAAACTTTCCCTTGCCCTTGTTTATAAAAAGAAAATTCGCGAGCGTGTCGTTCGCGACGAAGAGATCCATCAAGCCATCGTTGTTTACGTCAGTGGCAATCGCTCCAAACGACTTGCCGAGCGACGAGGCGATGCCGGAGTCTTTACTCACGTCGAGAAACTTGCCGCCGCCCTCGTTGTGAAATAGAAAACTCGGCCGCGGCTTGAACACGCGCGGGACGCAATAGTAGCGACGGCCGACGCGGTTATCGCCGCAGAAGATCGTGCCGGTGCCGCTGTACTGCACGAAGCTGGAAACGAAGAGATCGAGTTTGCTATCGTTGTCGTAATCGAACCACGTCGCGCAGGTGGACCAGTTTGGCGCTGCTACTCCGGCTTTGTCGGTTACATTCGTGAAAGTCCCGTTGCCGTTGTTATGAAAGAGGACGTTGGCGCCGTAATTGGTGACGTAAAGATCCTGCCAACCATCGCCGTCGTAATCAGCCGCGGCGGCGCCCATTCCGAAGTTGCCCATCTGACCGCACGCGACGCCGGCTTTTTCTGTGACGTCGACGAATGTGCCATCGCCGTTATTTCGATAGAGCGCGTTCCTGATCGGCGTTTTGGGAGTGTAAAAGTCCGATGGCCCACTGTTGACCAGATAGATGTCCATGAAGCCATCGTTATCGAAGTCGAAGAAGAGACCACCGCCGCCGCACGTCTCGGGCAGGTGTCGCAGCTCCGAGCGTCCGTTATCGTGGACCCAGTTGATCTTGCTCTGTGCGGACGGGACTTCGAAAAACGTGACGCGCTGCGGCTGCTCGGTTCGCGCCTGAAACCAGCCGCCACTCAGGAGCAGTGCAAGAACTGTAAGTAAGCAACAATACTTCATATTAATTAGGGAACTTCTCTCCGGGCTTCACGATGCGAATGTAATGATCCGTAAACTTGAAATGTGCCGGCTTGACCTCGATCTTGGGCATGTGACACGACGTGCAGTCTTTATCAGCGACGGGACAGCTCGTTCCATCGCCTGTCTTAACCGCCGCGGTCTTGTTCTTCAGTGAATGACACGCCAGACACTTCTGGTCGTAATAAGCCGCATCTTCCCTGAGCGGCTCGTGCGGATCGTGACAGGCGATGCAGCTTATCTCGCGCTCATCCGAATAGCACTTGCTGTGAAAGATCCGGTACGGCTGAAAACGAACGTTGTTGATCTCCATGCTTTGCAACAACGCGAATTCATTGCTGCCACGATGACACGACGCGCAAAACTGTTGCGTCAGCTCGTCGCCACTCAACCTACCCGGATTGAAGATCGTCGTCCGGCCCGGCTTCTCTTCTTTGATAGCGGCGATGTGCGCGCCGCCTGGTCCATGACAACTTTCGCAGCGCACGCCATGCGCGAACGTTTCGAGTCGAAGCTGTGAGCCACTGACTGCGCCCGTCGCGTGACAGCTAAAGCAACTCGACACTTCGTTCGGCGTCAGCAAACGGCCCACCGCATCGTTGAGTGACGGCGGCTCCGTTCGCGGCGCGCCGATCGTAAAATCCAGTCCTTTCGTTTGGCTGTAAAAACTTACGAGACTCTCGTAAAACTTTCCGTCACGTTGAAGAACGTACGTCTGGCCCATCTTGCCTTGTCCGAACGCGTAGACAATCGGCAGCGAGATCGTGTCTTTGCCGTCAGTTACGGAGTAGAAGCTTTGTTTGCCGTTGCGCTTGATCTCGTAATTATAAGCGCCGGTCTTCATCGTCAGCCGCGGATTCTCGCTCAATATTTTAGAGCCCGCGATCGGCTCCATCGCCATCGCCATGCCGGTTGGTCCAAACGAGCCCGCGAACTTCTTGTGACACTCTGCACACGCCTCATCGCCCACGAAAACAGCGTCCGCCGGAACTCTGCGAGGGTTCCAGCGTTGCACGGGACTGAGCTGTACCCAACTCAGTGCAAATGCCAGCACGAGCAATGAATAATTTTTAGCCACGGATTTCACGGATTAAAACAACTGATTTACTGCGGATCGGATTTTCCAGACTTGTCGAGCTGGCGCTTCTGATTGTAGTCGTCCTGGAGCTTCTTGAAGGCCTCGCGCTCGCGAGCAGCCTCTTCTTTCCGGCCGGCGCGCGCGTAAGCACGAGCGAGCGCGAAGTGCATTTCCGGGCTCGAGGGCGCGAGCTTCACTCCCGCCTCAAGCTCCTTGATCGAGCGGTCAACTTGTCCGAGCTCGAGCAGCACGCGCCCCAGCACGTTGCGCGCAGCGTACAACTTCGGCGCGAGCTGCACTGCCTTTTCCGCCAAAGGCAATGCATCGTTGAATTGATCTCGCTTCATGTATTCAAAAGCCATTTGGACCATCGACGGATAATGATTCGGCGAGATCTCGAGCTCGCGTTTGAACTCTTTGAGTGCCGCGTCTGCATCCTGCGGCAACATGTAAACTCCGAACGCGTAATGAACGTTCGGATCGTTCGGATAGCGAGTCAATAACGCGTCAAACGCGGCGCGTGACTGTTCCAGACGACGTGCTGCCATGTTGTATCCCGCTTGTCCTGCCAGCAGCAGTTTTTCGCGCTGCGCCGGAGGAATCTCCTTCGGCAAAAACGGCATTCTCAACAGCGTCAATCCGAAAGCTTCGATCACTTTCGGGCTTTCGTGGCCAAAGCGTACAAACTCGTTGAGAACGTCGAAGGCACTCTCGAAATATTCAAAGTGGATATAAAGCAGTGCCGTGTGATAGCGAACGACGTTCGCCAGCTCCGAGTTGTCATTCACTCCCAGCGAGCGCCCGCGCTGGAGTGAGATTCCCGCCTGCTCGTATTCACCGGTTTGAAACAGGCACAGGCCGAGCATGGCCCACGCTGGTCCTCGTTCGGGTTCGAGCGCGACGAGATTCTGAAATGCGTCGCGAGCCTGCGGGTACAAATCTCGCTGATAAAAGATTGCGCCGATGTACCACCAGCCTTCGGACCACTTCGGCCGGATGTTCAGCGCTTTGCCGTAGAGTGAAATCGCTTCGTCAAAACGTTCCGCCAAACGCGCTTCATCAGCAAGCTTTACGACACGTTCGAACGCCGCATCCGGCGATTCAGTTTGGGCTTTCGTGTTGCGCGGCGATTGGGCGGAAACTACCGCCGAACACACCAATAACAGAATTAGTAACTGTAGAAGCGAACAAGTCGCTTCTAAGGTTGTTGTTTCCTTTATCACTACTTTGGTTGTTTGGCCTGTTGGTCGGCATTCGATTTTTGGATGAGTTCCTTTTGCCGATCTCCATCCTCTTTTCGATTAAGCCGGTAATAGACTGACGCCAGCAGCACACGCGCTTCGACGAAGTCGCTATGCTCTTTCAAGACACCTTCGAGCAGTGGCAGCGCATCACCGGGCTTGCCGGCGGCCGCATAGACTGCGGCCAGGTGATAACGCGCGTATTGCTCTCGCGGGCGCAATTGAATCGCGCGCTGCAAAAAGTTACGAGCCTCGTCTAGCTCCTTATCCTGCCGCAGCAATACTCCTAGAAACAGATTCGAATCGAAGTCGTTTGCATTGCTCGCCAGTTCATTCTTGAAGGCAGCTTTCGCTTTTTCAGTATCTCCGAGACGCATCAATATGCGGCCATAGCACGACTGAACTCCTGGAAGTTTCGGATTCAACTCGATCGCTCGCTGAGCCTCTTTAAGAGCCGATTGAGCGTCGTCCGCCAGCAACAGAATCGAAGCCATCAACAGGTGCGCTTCGGCGGAATCTTCGTGACGAAACAGTCGATCGATGATCTCCTGACCCTTCGCTAGTTGACCGTCGCCGATCAGCGCGCTGCCGAGCAAGTAAGCCAGCGTTCGATCCGCGGGATCAGCTTCCGCTAACGGCGATAGGGCTTGGATAACTTTCTTGTACTCGCCTAAGCGTACCTGGCAGTCCGCCAGCACCAGTCGCGCGTTTGTTGTTTGTGGACTGTTCGGAACCGCAGCAATGAATCGCTCCAGCTCAGTCGCCGCCTCCGCGAACCAGGCGGCTTTGTAATAAGCCATAGCAAGATTGAAACGGATCGCGTAATTGCTACCGTCTATGACGAGAGCGCGCTTGTACTGGTCGATCGCGTCTTCGTAACGGCCGAGCGCGGAATAAGCCGCGCCCAGATTTGAGCGCACGTCGACGCGCGCTGGATGCGTGTCCAGAATCGCGAGATAGGCGCGGACGGCACCCTGCAAATCACCGCTCTGGTGCAACTGTGTCGCGCGCTCAAATTCCCGCTCGACGGCAGGGTCCTGCGCCGCCGCCTTGCCGGAAAACACTGCTGCTAAAATTAGTATTGAGCTTAGTAAAACGACCCTTGCCATATCGGAAAAGTATGCCACAGATCGACGGGATCTGTGGCATACTCAGGCACAAAAAATGAAGCCATTTCTGAGCCTTCTACTCATTATTTCCACGGGTTTCGCGCCTGCTCCGGTGTACGGCCAACAGGACGACGAAGTGATTCGTGTCCGAAGCAATGAGGTGAGGCTCGACGTCGTGGTCAAGGATAAAAAAGGACACTCGATCAAGGACCTGAAAGCTGCAGATTTCGAGGTTTTGGAAGACGGCGTGCAACAGAAAGTCGAGTCGTTTCGCTTTGTCACGAGAGAACCAGCTCCGGTTACCTCGGAGACAAATAAGTCAACACCGACATCCACAATCGCTCCAGCGCCGGGGCGGCGATCCACGCCGGCAGTCACCGCGCTCGTCTTCGATCGACTCTCACCGGAAGCTCGCTCGCTCGCGCGCAAAGCCGGTCTCGCCTACGCTCAGGAAGGCATGGCTAATGGCGCTTTCACGGGCGTCTTCGGAGTCGATCAATCACTGCGCACACTTCAGAACTTCACCGACGATACGCAATTAGTAAAGGACGCGGTCGAGCGCGCCACCGGAGCGGCGACGTCGACCTACGCTTCGGGCGCCGCGAGAATGCGCGAGAACGCCGACCGCGGCACCGTGTTAGACCAGCAACTCTCATCTTCCGCCTCTGCCGCAGTCGCTGCCGGCGGTGCGCAGGACAGCTCCGGCGCATCGCAGTCGGTGGCAGACATGGGCCAGGCGAGCGTCGAACAGAAGTTGCTCGAAATGCAGAACCAGATGCTGGATCAGTATGAGCGACTGGAACGCGACCAGGAAGGATTTGCAACGATCAACGCTCTGCTCGCGGTGATCAGTCCAATGCAAAACCTGCCGGGACGAAAAACGATCGTTTTCTTTTCCGAAGGTTTGAAGTTGCCGGCGTCAGTGCAGCACAAATTTCCGTCGGTCATCAACGCTGCGAACCGGGCCAACGTAAGTATCTACGCGATCGACGCGGCTGGTTTGCGTATCGAGAGTGGAACCGCTGAAGCCGCGCGCGAGCTCAACTCGATTGCCGCCACGCGCATGGCGCAGCAGGGCCGTGGTAACGATAGAGGCTCGACCGGGCCTTACATGAGAGCGCTCGAGCGCAACGAAGATCTGCTGCGCTTCGATGCGCGCAGCGGGCTGGGTTCGCTATCCGATCAAACGGGCGGGTTCCTGATTCACGACACCAACGATCTCGCCTCGGGAATACGTCGCATTGACGAGGATATGAATGGCTACTACTTCCTCACGTACGTGCCGCAAAACAAAGAGTACGATGGACGGTTCCGTCACATCAGTGTGAAAGTGACGCGTCCGAATGTTGAAGTTCAATCGCGCCAGGGCTACTACGCCGTCGAGTCTGCCGGTCAACTGCCGGTGCTCGATTACGAAGCGCCGGCGATTGCAGCCGCGAGAAACTGGAAGAGTGGCTCGAGTTCGTTACACAGCACCGCGCTCAGCTATCCGGCGCCGGGCAAAAACGGATTGACGTTGGTTCTTGGTGAAGCTCCGCTGTCTGCCTTCAAGTTTGTGCCTTCCAGCGACAACAAGAGCTACAACACCGATTTCTCGATCGTGGCGCTCGTGCGCAACGAGTCCGGGCAGGTGATTCAGAAGCTAAGTCAACACTACGCTTTGAACGGCGCTATTCAGGATCTCGATAAGGCCAGAAAAGGCAGCGTGCTTTTCTATCGTGAAGCACAACTGCCTGCGGGTAAGTATCGCGTGCAAGTGATTGCTTACGACGCAGCAACCGAAGGCGTCAACGTCAGCGCCACGCCTTTGGAGATTGCGAACCTCGACGAAACAAAACCGCGCCTCAGCAGCGTCGCCATCCTGAAAAGAGCAGAGCGCCTCACGCCCGACGAGCAGAAACGCGATCACCCGCTTCACTTTGGCGAGTTGCTCGTCTATCCAAACCTCGGTGAACGAATCGATCCGAAAGCCGTCAAACAGCTCGCCTACTTCTTCACCGCCTGGCCCGCCAAAGGCTCAACCAAACCGATGCAAGTAACCCTGGAAATCCTCCAGAACAATCGCCCAGTCGGCAAAACCTCCGGCGACCTCCCCCCCGCCGACGACCGCGGCCAAATCAAATACGCCAGCGCCTTCCCCCTCGACAAATTCCCCCCAGGAGAGTTCGAACTGCGGGTGACCGTGAGTGACGGCACGAATAGCGTGAGTCGATCTACGAGTTTTGTCCTCAACGAATAATTGATCTGTGTTTATCTGTGGTTCTCGAGTTCGCGGGCGAGTTCTTTTGCTTCCTTAATTAATTCACCTTTGGGCGCTAGTTGAATGTAGGAGCGGACGGAGCGGGAGGCTGCGGGGAGGTCGCCGCGGGATTTGTAGATGCGGGCGAGATGGTAGTGGGCGGCGACGCATTCGTCTCCGCCCATAATCAGCGCGCGTGTCAGTTCGGCTTCGGCGGTTTCAAGATCACCCAGTTCCAGTTTCGCGATCCCGATCCACAATCGTGCTACCGGGCGGGTGCTGTCGATAGCGATGGCCTGGTTCAATAACACAAGCGCTTCCGTGTAGTTACGGCGCTCGACCTGGACCAGGCCCATATTGAACTTCGCGTTGAAGTTCTTGGGATCGTTGCTGAGTACGATTTCAAATTGTTGCTCGGCTTCGTCGATGCGTTTGAGTTTCAAAAACTGCGCGCCGAGATCGTTGCGGGCAGCCAAATAATCCGGATAGATCGAGAGCGCTTCCTGGAAGTGATTGGCAGCCTGCTGATAGTCACCCTTATTGACGAACTTCAGCCCGAGCTCGTATTGCTTCTTCGCCGCCGCAGGAACCACTTGCCGCAACTCAGCCGCGGAAACGACTTTGCCGGCACGATTGATCGAAGGATCGTTCTTCGCCCTTAACTCGAGGGTTAGATCGACCATCAAGCCGCGGCCCAGCTCGACTCTTCGCACCGCCGTCTCAAAATTGCTTTTTGGAAGTTCAGCCTCGACGAAATATATGCCCTGACTCAGATTTCTGATCTGAAACTCGCCGCTGTTGTTGGTGTAGAGAGTTGAGAGAATACTCTGGTCGGTTCTTAGCGTGATCCGGGCATAGCCTTCGACTGTGAACCCCGAGGGAAGCGTGACGCGCCCACGAATGGTCGCGTTATTAGTATCAGGGTCCTTCTGCCTCCTCGCTTCCACATCCTCTTGAGCCGACACATTTGCACTCAACATAACGAGGCCACAAAAAAGCACAAAACGCACAAGTGATTTCACAGCGGAAATTGTGCATTTTGTGCCTCTTTGTGGCAACTATCGAGGCAACTGACTTAGAAGTAAAACTTCAGTGCAAACTCAACTATTCGGCGACCGCGCTTGTTCTGAATCTTGCCGAAATTATCGATCGTGTTTTTCGTATAGCTGAAGCCTCCCGTCGGATCGCACGTACTGGCGGTGTTAGTGCCATCACCAGTCGGAACGGTAATATGCTTGTTGCAGACCGTATCCAGCGCCAGGAATATATCGGTCGCATCCGGGTTCGTAACGCCAACGTCAATCACGGTCGGAAACGCCTGATTGAAGACATTGAACAACCCAGTGCGGAATTGAATCTTCTTCTCTTCAGTGATGTTGAAGTTCTTGAAGAATGAGATGTCGAAATTGCTGCGGCTCGGGGTTCGAATATAGAACGGCGGCTGCGATGGACCACTATTCGGGAACGTCGGGATCGCAAGCTTCGAAAGGTCGAATGCCTTGTCGCCCACCTTTTTGCCACCAACTTGCGGATTGCCAAGATAGAGTGGCGTAATCGCACCGAGGCTGGCGCCCGCATTCGTTCCTCTGAACGCATCCGAGCCATACCATCCAACAGCCTGGCCGGGCAGCGCTATGTCGCCCGTAAACCTGAGTCGAATGGGAATACCGCTCTGGACGGTCGTGATACCTGAAATCTGCCAACCGTTGAAAACGCCATTTGTAATCGGGTTGGAGAATCCTCCGCGTGCGAGTTTCGGAACGGTCCAATTGTAGGAGAGATTGAACACGTGCGTTCGATCGAAGGGCAGCACACCCCAGCTTCTGCCGCGCGTATCAATCGGGTCTGCCCACGCAGCGCCGTCACTCTCGTTGGTCGCAACGGTTCCCAGCGCTTTGCCGAACGTGTAGGTGGCAAAGTACTGAAGATTCCTTCCTGAATGACTCAACGTAGCCTGCAACGAGTGATACGACGAGGTGCCAGTAAACTGATAGAGACCTACGGAGTTGAAGGCATCGAATGGCCTGAACCTTCGGAGGACCGCACTAGCCAAAGCGGCTCGTTGGACCGGCACGCTTAAATTGATTTGGTTGAAAGTTTGCGCTTGCGGTGTGCCTGCGTTCACTGTAACCGGCGAGCTGAGCGGTATCGTTCCGCTTAAGAGTTGTCCAAGCGGAATGATATTGGCATTCCGGCGCTGCGGCAGATGCCTTCCCTGAGTGCCGACGTAAGCCACCGAAAGGATATTGTTAAAAGGCAATCTCTTTTCAACCGTGAAACTCATGTTCGCGACTCTCGGTAGTTCATTTGACTCAAGGTCGCGACTGTTTACGTTGATTGCACCAACGTTGCTCGTGAATGGATTCAACGTCGTCAGGTCGCCGAACGAAAGTCCGTTTCCGTTGGCCGCCGCCCACGGTGTATCAACCGTTGAGCTGTAGGTGTTGGGCATCTCGCCGCTGGAGTAGTAATCGTAATTGCCCTGCACGCGATTGTAGAAGAGTCCAGCGCCGGCACGGACAACTAGATCACCCTTGCCGCCGATGTCCCACGCCACATTCAATCGTGGCATCCATTGAATCGGCAGGTTCGACAGAACGCCTTTCGGAATTTCGTTTCGCGCAGCCAGCTTATAGCCATTGGGTTTGGTGATGTCGCCGTTCAGAAATGCTCCGGCTCCGGGCACATAAGACGCGGGATCGAACAACACACCCAGGCCTTTACGCTCAAAGTTCTGTGGCAGATAGGCAGCGCGCATTCCGTATTCAATGGTGAGATTCGGGCGCATCTTCCAACTGTCTTGTGCATAGAACTCGTAGTTGTAGTAACGGAAGTTGTCTATTGGACGCGTTGTGGCTTGCGTGAATTCGATCGGCTTGCCTACGAAGACGTCGCCAAAGTTGCTGCCGGTACCAGTTGTCTGGCCCCACTGCGCCGTCACGATATTGGTGTCGGCGTTTGACTGTTGCCGCTTATTCGCCTGTTCGATAAACGCGCCGAACTTGAACGTGTGCGTATTTTGAACCTTCACCAGGTTATCGGTGATTGCGAAACTGTCGTTCCATGCCAGAATCGGGTAACCGTAAGCAGTATGGAAATCTCCCTGGCCCCAGGTTATGACGCTAATCGGAACATAAGGATTCTTGTTTTGCAGTCTGGCCGGAATATTCGGATTGCTGGTTGAAAAGAAACCTACCGGCGTTAGCCCCAAGCCGGCCCACGAAACCTTTTCGGGTTCGGCAAAATCATAATTCAACTTCAGCTTGCTGGCGCTGAACAGGATCTCGTTCGTCATGGTTGAGCTGATGATGTTAGTCAGATTCACGACCACGGAACGACCGAGGTTCTTGCTGGTGAGTTTTCCGGGAATTTCATACGCTGATGAATCCCACCACAGGCCGCGCGGAAACCCCTGCTCTTCATACTCACGTGCGAAGCGTACGTAGAGTTTGGTCTTGTCGCTGATGGTGTAGTCGAATCTGGACGTAAACTGGTTTCTATCGTTGGGCCGCAGCACGCTGTAGACGTAATTGTTCTGCCCAAATGGAACACTTCGGTTCGGCGCTGGATACAGATTCAGGAGCGCTTTCCCGAGTGGACTAGCGCAGGGACGGAGGTCGTTGTTAGGGGCTGCATCAATAGCACCATTCGTACCCGAGTTTCCGGTAACACCATTTGCCGTGCAGCCGGCGGGAACGAAGATGTTACCCGCGCCCGATTCGCTGAAATCGCCTTGCCTCTCTTTGAGCGTCGGAACCCGGAACAACCTCGACCCCTCATCAACCTGCTGGCGATAAAGCTCGAAGCCCACGAAGAAAAAGAGTTTGTCGCGATTACGATTGAAGTTTGTCCATGGCAATATGACGGGCCCGCCTATGTTGCCGCCCGGATAGTTGTACTTGCTCTTTGGTCTCGCGATTACGTTCGTCGGAGTCGTAAGGACGCTGTTCGAGCGCTCGTTTGCCTGAAATCGCCAGTGACGCATGTAGTCGTAGACGGAACCATGGAAGTCACTGCTGCCGCCTTTCGTCGTGGCGCTAATCTGCACCGCGCTGGTGCCGTGTTCAGCCGCGTAATTGCTGGTCTGAACTTTTACTTCCTGGACCATGTCCGGATTCGCAGTGATAACGGTGCCGTTATTCGAGCCGATATCGATCATGCGCGAACCGTCGATGGTGACGTTGTTCTGCTCGCCGCGCAAACCGTTCACGTGATAATTGGCATTTGCGTTGGCGCCGCCGCCAAACGAGATGCTTTCCAGTGCCGTGTTATCAGGCGCTACCACACCCGGCAGAATGCGCAGGAGCTCGAGCGAGCTGCGGCTGATGATCGAGAGGTTATCGATCTGTTTCGACGTGATCGTATTTTCCCGCGCGCCGGTTTCTGTTTGCAGCGTCTCGCCGGTTGCAGTGACGGTCACGGTTTCAGTCGGCGCACCGATATCCATCTCGATGTCGAGGCCCCTGGTTGTGCTTGTTTCCACTGCCAAACCAGTTTGCGTCTTGGTTTTGAAGCCCTGAGCCTCCGTCTTGACGGTGTAGGTGCCGGGAGTGACCGCAGGGAAGGTATAGGTGCCGTCTTCGCTGGAGGTCGTATGGCGCTCCTCGCTGGTGCGCTCGTTCGTGAGCGTGACAGTCGCTCCACGGATGATGGCACCCTGCGGGTCTTTGACCGTGCCGCGCAACGTGGCGCTACCGGTAGTCTGGGCAACTGCCGGTTGCACACTTGAGAGGACGGTTAGCGAAAACACAAAGGCAGAAACGATTAGCGTCGCATACAGGCTGCGCATGCTTGGTAGAGTCATACTCTCCTCCGTTTGGAGCGTATTGCCGGACCTAGTTGTGAAAAATTACTGCTAAGGGGTTTGTTGCACGACCGGACAAAAGCCTTAGTACTACCGCCTGAACTCTTTGTCAAGAGTTTTTTAAGACTACCTAAGTTTTTCTTTAATGCGACTTACGATTGATTGAAGGGGGTTGCAGTCCCGAAACGTCGTTAGGCAACAGCAGTGCCGCGATCCGCTCAACCGCGGACTTTTGCACGGTCATGCGCAAAACATTAGGGAATGTAAAAATGGCCGCCGAGACCAATCGAACGCGATCCAAATTCTTTATCGAAATTTTTGGGATGCCGTCCAAAAATCTAAATACTAGGCGGGCATGGCGGAGGCGAACTTGCGGGCCAGGACCAGACTCAGCGCGCCCATCAATCGAGTGTCGTCACCGAGCGTGGACGCAAAGACGGGAGCGGACGGTAGACCACTGCAAAGGATGTTGGCGGCGAGCGTGCTGCGCAGCTCGTCGGATATCAGCGGCCATGCGCGCGCGATGTCGCCGGCGAGGATCACGGCTTCGGGACTCAGGCCCTTCGTGAGATTCGAAATTCCCAAACCGAGATAACGTGCGGTCTCGAGCAGCGCTTCCTTTGCAGCCTGATCGCGAGCGAAGGCGTTGTCAATTAGCTTGTTGAAGGTCATGTCGGGATCGGCGAGGCAGGGGCGGCGCTGCTTGTATCGAGCAAGCGTCGCGCGTTCCGAAGCGAAGGCTTCCCAGCACTGTTCACTTCCCGCAGCACATGCCACGGGAGCGCCGGTCCCGATCGTCATGTGGCCAAACTCGCCGGCCGCGCCGGCGACTCCCTGGTACACCTGGCCGTCGAAGATGATTCCAGTTCCCAAACCTTCTTCGACCAAGACGAGGATGAAGTCGCGCACGTCGCGAATCTCTGGCCGGCCAAGCCACAACTCGGCGAGGGCGGCGGCGTTCGCGTCGTTATCGACTGTCACGGGTAGCGCGGTAGCTTCGCGCAGATCGTTTGCGATGGCCCAATTGCGCCACTTGAAGTGGGGAATAAAAAGCGCGGTGCCGGTTTCAGGATCGACGAGGCCGGGAACGCAGACGCCGATGCCTTCGATGTTCGCGTGAGTCCTGATGAACTTTTGTATGCACGAAAGTAACCGGCGATACGCGACCGTCACATCGGGATTCGTATCAAACACTTCTCGATCGACGACGCGCCCGACGAGATCCGCAACAGCCACCGTGGTCCGGGCCGTACCGACGTCGGCGCCGATCGTCATGTAACCGGCAGCACGCAATCGCAGCAGACTCGGTGGACGGCCGCCCGTCGATTCACCTTCGGTTTCGTAGATGAGTCCCTGCGTCTTCAGCTCATCGACGATGAGCGAAACCGTCGACCGCTGCAACAACGTTTCGTGAGAGATCTCGGCACGCGAGATCGGTTCCTTCTCACGCACATAGTTGAGCACGATCTGACGATTGATATAGCGAATCGTATCCGCACGAGCCACATTCGCTTTTTTGAGATTTATGCGTCGCAACGATTTGCCTCAAAGCAAGAGGTTGCCACAAAAAGGCACAAAAGGCTCAAATTCAGCAAAATCCATTTTGTGTTTTTTGTGCCTTTTTGTGGCTCAACGAGTGTTAATGACGATCGACGCAGGCGCCAGGTTGTCTGACGATGCTTTCAAAACGATCCGGCCGGGTTTTTGTTTTGCCTGAATGATCGCCAGCGCCATGCCGCGAAATGCTTTGCGTTGTTTTCCCTTGAACGATTCGTGACTGGCCTGGTAACCGTTATCAACACCCGCAATCGATCCATCGCCCGTTAGTTCGAACTTGATAAGATTATCAGCCGACGGCACCACCGTACCATTCCGATCAACCACTTTCACAGTGACGAATGATAGGTCCACGCCATCAGCCTTAATCGTTTGGCGGTCCGGAATCAAAACGATCTTCGCCGGTGCTTCCGCCGTGCGCACTTCGCTCGTGAGCACTACCTGACCATTTTTTCGCGAGACAGCTTTCAACACTCCAGGCTCGAACGGCAGTCGCCAGAACACCTGCACGTCGTCGCCCTTCTTGCGTTTTGTACCCTGCGAGCGCCCGTTCAAAAACAACTCAACCTCATCGGCGTTGAAATACGTCACCACGTCTACTTTCTCGCCCGGCTTCCAGTTCCAGTGCGGAAACAGGTGCAACACTGGTTTGTTGGTCCATTCGCTCTGATACATGTAGAACACGTCTTTCGGAAAACCCGCGAGGTCGATGATTCCGAAATACGAGCTCACCGCGGGCCACGGATACGGCGTCGGTTCGCCGATGTAGTCCCAGCCGGTCCAGATAAACATGCCCGAGAAGAAGTCGTGCTTCTTGACGATCTTCCACGTCTCTTCGTGCGTCGAGCCCCACGGCGCGCTGTTATTGTCGTAAGCGGAGCAAGTGAAATCCGGATTTCCTTCTTTGAGAACTTCGTCCCACTTCCTGGGCCAACGACGAATTTCATCTGACGGCATGTTGTAGCTGCTGCGACTTGCGAGCGCGGAAGTCGTCTCAGTGCCGATGATCAAACGTCCCGGAAACATCTTCTGCATCTCCGGAATTTTCTCGTGACGGTAATTCGTGCCGACGATGTCGAGATCGCCCTCAGTGATCACCTTGTTCTTCACGTCGACACCATTGCACGCCGAAGTGATCGGGCGAGTCTTGTCGAGACTGCGCACGATAGCAACAAGCTCTCGACTGATCCGGCCGCCTTCAGGATTCTCGTTCCACTGCTCCATCACTTCATTGCCGATACTCCAGATGAAAATGCTGGGATGATTTCGATCGCGCAGCACCATGTCTTCGAGATCGCGTTTGTGCCACTCGTCCCAATCGAGGTGATAGTCAAACTTGGTCTTCTGTATCTTCCACACATCGAAGGCTTCATCCATGACGATGAAACCCATTCGGTCGGCCAGTTCGAGCAGCTCCGGCGCGGGCGGATTGTGTGAAGTGCGAATAGCATTGACGCCCATTTCCTTCAACATCTCGAGCTGTCGCTCGATGGCGCGCGTGTTGACCGCGGCGCCCAGCGAACCCAGATCGTGATGATCGCAGACGCCGCGTATCTTGACTGGTTTGTCGTTGAGGAAGAAGCCTTTGTTGATGTCGAAGCGGAAGGTGCGAATGCCGAGTGGTGTCTCGTACCGATCGACGATTCTTCCGCCTTGCTCTAACTGCGAAACGATCTTGTAAAGATATGGACGCTCGTCAGACCACAGCACCGGCGACGAAACTTTGAGCGTCTGGCTCACCTCGGCGGGCGCGCCTTTCTCGATACTCCGCGCTACTTCTCTTCCGCTCGCGTCCTGAATGATCGTCGTGAGATTCACTGGAGCCGCACTCTTCACTTTGGTGTTTATGATGACTGTGGCTGATTGAGTGTTAACTTCGGGCGTGGTCCAGTATGTGCCCCAGTGTTCGACGTGAACCGGATCGAGCGTCGTTAACCAAACGTTTCGATAAATTCCCGAGCCTGAATACCAGCGTGAATTTGGCTGTTGCGAGTTATCGACTTTAACGGCGATCACGTTTCTGTTGCTGCCGTAGATGAGGTGCGGCGTCAGGTCGTATTGAAAAGAGATGTAGCCGTAAGGACGTTTTCCGAGATAGTGGCCGTTGATCCACACCTCACTGTTGCGATAGACGCCGTCGAACTCGATGAAGATCTGTTTTCCTTTGGCAGTTGCGGGGATGGTGAAGCTCTTGCGATACCAACCGACCCCGCCAGGCAGCGCGCCGCCGCCTGTTCCCGCAGGTGCCTTTTCACTGAACTCGCCTTCAATGCTCCAATCATGAGGCAAATCCAGTCGCCGCCACTGCGAATCGTCCAACCCCGTATCCTGCCCGTTGGTGACGTCTCCAAGCTGAAAGCGCCAGTCCTGATTGAACGAAACTCGTTTCCCCGGCCGCGGATTAGCGAAGCAGACTGAAGTTGCACAGAGGAGCAAACAAAGCGCGATGACGTTTAGTTTCCGGTTCATTTTGTGCCTTTAGTTAAGCCCGAGCGCTTTCAGCAACTCCGGCTCTTTTTGCGCCTGGCCGTTGACTTTGTTGACGACGGCGAAGCCGCCCGCGTAGTCCCACATGGTCCAACCTATGTTGTGTTTCTCCAGTGCGATCCGCATGTCCTGGAGCCAGGCCACCCTGTCTGCCGGCTTCACGACTTTACGGAAGGCGCCAAATTCATTGCACGTGATGTAGACGCGATGCTTTGCCGCCCACGCCGCCGCTAACCCCAGTTCCCTATCAATTCGCCCGGCGTTCCAGTTGTCTTCACCGTAACGAAGCAGGTTGTACTTCGCAGGCTCATCCTCAACCATATCGAGCACCGCCCGCACTGCCTCCGGTGAAGACGGATAAGGAACGTTCTTGTAAAACGGCAGATTTGGACCAGCCCACGTCGCGCCCTGGTGCGTGAACGCAAACGGTTCGTAAAAATGAAAGTTGTAGATTATGTTCGCGTCGGCATACGGCTCGAGAAAGAGCATCTCGTAGAGTCCCGACCAGCGATGACCACCAGCGATGATCGTATGATTCGGCGCGCCCGCGCGAATCGCGGAGATCAGTTTCGCTTGTATGCCGTACCAGCGATAACCGTCCTCCACCATCGGTTCGTTCATCACTTCGAGAAACACAAACTCCGGATCTCGCTTCGATAGGTGCGTCGCGAAAGCACGCCAGAACTTTGCGAACGCCTCGATGCCCCGCTCGTCGCGATTCATTCTCAGCTTGAACTCATCACTCGGATGGATGTCGATGATGACGGCCAAACCCGTGGCCAGGATCATGTCGAGCGCGCTGTCGACGTACTGCAAGTAAGTGGTATTAAGAACGGATGGATCGGGGGTTTCTGCGAGCAAAGGCGCCGGTTCGATCGGAAAACGCACGTGGTCGAAACCCATCGATTTAATGAGCGCGATGTCCGCCGCTGTCGTGTGTGTTTCGAGATGTTCTTTCGAGTAATTGGCCGCCTGAGAGAACCAGTGACTCAGGTTGATTCCGCGGCGCAGACGTGCGAATCGTGCGGCGAGATTCAACGGTTTCTGCTGCTGAACTGTCGCCGCATTTGACAGATGAGGCAAAATAGCGACGCACAATAGCAGCGCGATCGATCGTCGAATTGACTTCAGCACGCGCATCTTTTATCAGGCGTCAATTCAGAAAGCAAAATAAAATTTTTGGAGACGTTGACCCTTGAGCACAAAACTCCACTCGTGGCTTTGCCCGATTTTGCTCCTCGTTTCAGTCGTTGTTGTGAACGGACAATCAGTGCGAAACATGCCCTTTCCAGCACATTGGGATCCTAAGCTTAGAATTCCACGTGGACAAGTTGTCGC
>JADMIO010785030.1_pt1 | contig 40514 bp, 28 predicted proteins | sample 8958161 | NCBI WGS metagenome assembly JADMIO01 (sample SAMN16585339, study PRJNA669376) | soil metagenome | isolation source: Crop rotation soil | place: USA: Cullars Rotation, Alabama | collected 2011
CTTTCCCCACGTGGAGACATTTGCGCCGTCGTTGCACCAGCTCTAAGTGCTTGGTTTGGGAATTGCGATGGATGTCAAATCCCGTGCATGGCTCTACGCACGTCAGAGCGCAGACTGGGCCCTGGGTGATGTGGTCCTGTTCCGCAATAGCTCGTGCGGTTTCTTCTTTATCGTCTTTGCTGGATTGTAGATACTGTATGTGCCGTCCGGCTTCCACTATGGATCGCAAAGAGGCTCTTCTGACCCGCTCACTTATCTCGTCTGCATGCGACCCGACGTCCTTTAGCAGAATCTGATTCGCCGACAGGTATCTCCTCATGCCAACCTCGTACGCAATCTCGCGTAGAGTCCCTCGGAATATCAAGCGATCGAATCCACTCAAAACTCCCGGGATCTGCCCTACGTACTTCTCGGTAAATCTTCGCATGCGACCTCCCCTTCATGTCTGGAGAAACAACAACATATACGATGATAAGAGGAACCAGAGCATCGATGATTTGGTTGCGGCCGAAGGCCGCGCTAGGTGTAGTCAGAACCTGATCTGCCTTAAAACGCAATAGGTTACGAACGGTCGCTAGGCCAGCCTCCTGCTTTGTTACTGGATGTAACAGCCGGCCATTTTACATCACGTAACAGCGTTGGCTTTAAATCCGGTACGGCAATCGCAAGTTGTTGAGAAAACGAGCGAACACAAATTTGACTACGGACAGGTGGAAATGACGGCCCATGGATGCGGTAGAAAACCAAAAGCAGGTTTGTCACCGCACCCACAGGCCTTGGAAATCGCGCACGATGCGATTTCCACATTCCCACCACCGCGACGAGGCGCGGAAAAGTGGAAAACGAAAAGCACGTTTCACACTTTCCCGCTTGCTGCTTATCGGTGTTCAAAACTAATACGGAAAGGAGGGCTGGCGGCGGGTCGCTAAACTCCCGCCTTCAGGCTCATTCTTCGATTAGAAAATGCTAGCCCTGCCTGCCGAACCGCAGATTCGCATTAATTCCGCTGCATGCTCGCGGACGGCGTTGCGGCCGGCAGTCATGATGTCCTGCTCACCGCCCATGCCGAGAAACGGGTGAGGGCTCATCGGATGGCGGTAAGCATCGAGAGCAGACCGGACCGCTTCGAGGTAGGCCTGCTTGAGCCGGGTTCCGAAGTTGATCTTGGCGACCCCCGCACGAATCGCAGCCTGCAGGTCCTGGTCGGATACACCGGTGCCCCCGTGAAGCACGAGCGGCACGCTGACACGGCTCCGAATGCGGTGAAGCGCATCCATGTCGAGGCGGCTTTTGCCTTCGGTCAAGATGTGCACGTTGCCGACCGCAACCCCGAGCGCGTCGATGCCGGTGGATTCAACAAAACCAGCAGCGCGGTCGGGATCGGTGGCATCGCCGTCAGCATCGGCTGCTCCGTTTGGCAAATGGCCGAGTTGTGCTTCGATGAAAACTCCGGCCGGTCTCGCCGCGGATACCACTTCGCGCACCACTCGGCAGTACGTATCGTCATCGAGTCCCTCGTTGTCCGGCATGACAGCGTTAAAGCCCAGAGAGATCGCCTCCCGCATCTGCCGTAGATCCGTCGATTCGTTAAGCAGGAGCGAAAGCGGAACACGGGCGCGGCGCATGGCCTCCCGAAAGCCCGCATAGAAGGAAAGATCCTCCCCCCGCCTGCGCGTCTGATGACTCAGAAATCCGCCGTTGAAGCCGATCACCGCGGGCGACCGCGTCTCTTCAGCCGCCTCGATGACGGCCTGCACCGATTCGAGGTTCCACGACTCGCAATACGTCACTGCATACCCGCCGCGCCGTGCGTTCGCGAGCAGATCCTGCAGTGGTTCGATGGGCATCCGCTCAGGCCTCGGCGTGTCCCGCAAGAAATCGGACGGCTTCATCGAACCGAAAGACACCCTCGATGCAGCCTAGAGCGCGGGTGCACGATGCGCCCACGGCGCTCGCGAATCGTAATGCTTCGCAGATTTCCCAGTTCTCGAGCAGGCCCGTAATGAATCCCGCGGCAAAGGCGTCCCCCGCGCCGGAGCCGTCCACGGAACGGACCGCGAAGGGCCGCACGTTGAGGATTTGGCCACGATGCCAGGCAACGCTTCCCTTCGCTCCGCACGTGACTATGAACGTGCCGGTCTGATTGTGTCCGGCGAAGTAGCGTGTCTGCGCTTCCGGGTCAGCGAGGCCAGTGATGATTCGCGCTTCGTCCTCGTTTGGCAGAAAATAGTCAACCCACGGCAACACGGACAGAACCCTTGGCCCAGCGTCCTCGGTGCCTGCCGGGATCACCACGTCCAACACGGTTGTGACGCCCCGTCGTTTGGCTTGCTGCAGAGTCTGACCCAGATCGTCGCGGCCGAACGAGGGCATCGCAAGGTAACCGCCGATGTACAGCACGCGCGCGTCGTCGAGGATCGTCTCATCCACGTCGCGACCCGAAAAGTCGCGGTTTGCACCGATGCAGTGCAGATACCGCCTGTCATCGCCGTGGACGTTGATGATGATCGTGGAGGAAGTCGGCCCGGTCGATCGCCGAATGGCGGTCGTATCGATCCCTTGCTGCGACAGCTCACCGGCAACGTAATCTCCGAACCTGTCGCTCCCGACCTTGCCTGCGACCGCCACCGACCGCCCGAGTTTACGGAGGCACTGCGCCACGTTGGCCGCACATCCGCCGGCTCCCATAACGAATCCCTCCGTCGTCTTCAGTTCGCCGGCCTTCGGCAGAGCGTCAATCGGTTCGAGAAATACGTCAGCGACGAGTATGCCCAGGCAGACGACGTCCATATCGGCTCCTACAGCATTGTCTTCACAGTGTCCACGATTCGTTGAACCGACGGAATGTAGAAATTCTCCATCGCGGGAGCAAACGGAACCGGCGTGTCGGGCGCGGCGACGCGCCGGATCGGCGCGTCCAGCGAGTCGATGCAGTGTTCGGCAACACGCGCCGCGACCTCCGCGCCCCAGCCGCCGGTCAGGTTGTCCTCTTCCGCGATAAGAAGACGCCCTGTCTTTCGCACCGAAGTAAAAATCGTGGTTTCATCCAGCGGCACGAGCGTTCGCACGTCGATTACCTCGATGTCGATGCCTTCGGCTTCCAGATTGCGTGCAGCCTGCACGGCCTTGTGAACCATCAGCAGATTGGCAACGATGGTGCAATGTGTGCCGGCTCGAACTACCCTTGCCTCTCCGAACGGAATCAGGTACTCCTCTTCGGGAACGTGCGTGACTAGTTCCATTCCGCCGGCTTCCTTACGGGCCCCCTTGCTCCCGTACAGCAGTTTGTGTTCGAAAAACATGACGGGATTCGGATCGCGAATCGCGGTCTTCAATAGGCCCTTTGCGTCGTAAGGATTCGAAGGGCAGGCGACCTTCAGTCCCGGCACATGCATGAAGAACGCTTCCAGCGATTGTCCATGCTGGGCGCCGCGAGTGGTTGCGCCCACAGGAGCCCGGAACACCATCGGGACGGATAATTTCCCGCCTGACATGTAGCGCATCTTCGCCGCCTGGTTCGCGAGTTGATCCATCGCGATGAACAGGAAATCTCCATACTGCACGTCAGCGATAGGAATGAGTCCGCCCATCGCCGCGCCCGCAGCAAGCCCGGCAATTGCCGCTTCAGAGATCGGCGTATCGATCACACGCTCGCGCCCAAACTCCTTTTCAAGCCCGAGGGTGACCGTGAATGCGCCGCCGAATCCACCGGGTACTCCGATGTCTTCTCCAAGCAGAATGACTCGCTCGTCCCTCCGCATCTCTTCGCGAAGCGCTTCGCGAAGCGCTTCAACCACCGTAAGCGGCCGATGACTAACCGGCGTAGACATGATCGAGGCACTCCTGCGGTCTGGGCGGCGGCCCGTTTTCGCCGTAAGCGACAGCATCGTCCAGCTCTTCTTCGACGGAACGCCTCATGGCGCCGATCTGTTCGGGCGTGAGCAGTCCCGCCCCAACCAATTTCTGCTCGTAGAGCGCGACTGGATCGCGTCCTTTCCAGTGCTCGACCTCTTCCTTTGGCCGGTAATGGCCTGGGTCGCTCCGGGAATGGCCGCAGAGGCGGTAAGTGAGCAGTTCTAAGAACGTCGGCCCGCTGCCGGACCTCGCTCGCTCGGCGGCTTGGACCGTCGCGTGATAGACCGCTTCCACGTCGTTCCCGTCTACTGTCACGCCGGGAATTCCGTACGCAGCCGCCCGATCGCTCAGATGCTCCACGCGAGTGACGCTGGCGATCGACGTCGATGCGCCGTACAGGTTGTTCTCGCACACGAAAATGACCGGGAGGTTCCAGATCGCCGCGACGTTGATTCCTTCGTGAAACGCTCCTATGTTCGTTGCGCCATCGCCGAAGAAACACGGGACCACATTTCCCGTTCGCCGCAGCTTCATCGCCAGGGCATAACCGGATGCGATCGGAATTCCGCCGCCGACGATCGCGATTGCCGGCAGCATACCCCGTTCGATATCGCCGAAATGCATCGAACCCCCTCTGCCTCCACAGCAGCCGGTAGTCCGTGCGAACAGTTCGGCCATCAGGCTTCGAACTGGGACACCGCGTGCAACGGCATGTTCGTGCGGGCGGTGCGTGCTGGTGATCATGTCGCGATCGCGCAGCGCCGAACAAACGCCGACGGCGCAAGCCTCCTGACCCTGCGCCTGGTGAATCGTTCCGGGCATGCGTCCCTGTAGGAAGAGGTAGTACACGCGATCTTCGAACATGCGGCAGAGCATCATCTGGCGCAGCATGGCGATCCGCATCTCGTCCGTCAGTTCCGCGGGAGCGCGGCTGGCGGACACGGATTCGCGTTTGACAGGCTCAGCCGCGGCGTGCGCCGGCGCGTGTTCGCGAGCGGTGTCCGCCGCTCTCACGAGTTCCGCTGATGGAGCATCATACGGCTCGTCAGGGCTGTCGGTCAGAATAGCAATCGCGCCGAGCGCAGTCGCCATGCAGTCGGCAGGGATCAGGCACTGGCGAAGGTAGCCGGAGTCGAACGCTTCCACGTCCATGTTGACCTTGTCAGTCTCCACGGTCACCATCGGCTCGCCGCGACGGACGTAATCGCCGGGCTGCTTGAGCCAGGCAACAACACGCGCTTCCGACGTCGTCTGACCGAGGTCCGGAAGAATGATGGTCTTCTGCATGTCTACTTTGCCGCCCTTCGTGCCGGGATCGCGAGTTTGAATGTCTTGATCTCATAAGGTCGAAGGTCGAACGTGAACGCGCCATCATTGACCCCCACGGATGGTCCGGCATCTTCGATGAGGTTCGCTTCGGAAACCGTTTGCACGCCCGTGGCGAGCTTTACGCGAACGCCTCGCGCCGGGCGGCCCGACGCCTCGTACACACGAAGAATCGAGCTTCCATTGCGACTCGGCTTCAGCGCGGAGACGACGACATTGGCATCGGAAACGTCGAGCATTCCCCACCGCGGCGGCAGGTCGCCCTTCTTCGGAGCGACGGTCCGCGCGATCAGGGGATTGTTGAACTCCAGCCCTGCGCGCCACGGCCTCGCGTCGCGCCAGTTTCCGCTATGCGGGACCAATGCGTAGTCGAGGATGTATCGCCGTCCGAGACCGAGCGCCGAGTCGGATCCGACGCCGGGCTCGAATCCGCCGATGTAGCCGTAGGAGATCAGTTTTGTGGATCGCATCAGCGACAGCATCATCGTGCCGTCCGCGACGTTGTTTCCCGGAATGCCGCGATTTACCAGCGTAATCCCGCGCCCGCCGTCGCCGTAATCAATCCAGTTTTGTGCCGGGAACTCCTGGTTTGACGCTCGTTCGATCGCCCCAAACGGGATCTCATGCATGCTGACGCCGTTCTTGATGGAGGTGGGAAACAACGCGCGGTAGCGAACGAATTCCTCCTGGTTCAACAACTGCGTGCTGATATCGATTCTGTTCAGGCCGTTGTAGAAACGGACTGTGGTGGAAATCTGGTTCTTCCCCAACGGATGAGTGATCCGGAACTCCGACATCACCGGACCGCTCCGAGTGGACCCGCTGCCGCCCACGAAGTCGCTGCTGAGCTGCGTGAAGTTAGGACGCGGCACGCCGATGGGCTTTTTCATCGCGGTGAGTCGGGCTCCGTTTAGCGTTCCGTAGAGTTCCCAGAAGTCGCCGCCATCGTACTCGCGCGCGATCACGTTAGCAGGCCCCGACAGAACCTCCCAGTTGTTCTCCTTTAAAACCAGGCTCGTCATGTCGCCGTTCCAGAGATTGAAGGTTGCGCGATACCGGTCGTTCTCGATCGCGCCGCGATCCTCGTGCCAGGTGCTGTGATCGTTTCCCATGGGAGCCGATCCGGCCGGCTTCTTGTTGGGAGCCGCAAAGTAAACGGCATACCCCATCGCAGGCACGTCACGCGGAATGAATGCAATGCGTGCGAACCGGATGCCGCCGTCGTCGTTCCGCTCCATACGTACTGTCTGGACCGGCATATCTTGCCCCGCGCTGTCGACTAGGCCGAAAGACTGGACGCCGGCTTCCGAGAACCCCACTTCGGCCTCAACGACGTCCGTCCGAGGCCAGCCCAGGGTGTTGAAGACGATGATGGGAACGCCGCTTCCTCCCGTGTTTACATGGGCGAGGATGGCGTCAACGCGATTCTGAACGAGATCTTCGGACAGCCGGCGGGAGTATTCATAACCCGCCATCGAATCCTCGTAAACTTTGTCCACCATCACGCCGGATGCAAGATCGTGCGCCTGATTGAAAAGCACCGGCTCCCACGCTCGCTCCTGAGCCGCAAGATCCGGCGAATTCCCGAGCGACTGCGCGATCACACTCAGTTTCTCTGCGGTCGTAAGCAGGCGTTCGGCGTTTCGCATGGCCTGCTTCACGTCGATGCGCGTGCTGTAGATGCCTTGAAAGACGGGATTGAGTTCGGCGGAAACGGTAGGACGGTCCGTTCGTTTAGAGACAGCGGCTTCGAAATCGTCGGGAACAGCCAGGCGAAGCCGGAACGGCGCGCCCTCTAACTTGTTAAACGCCGAGATCGCAACCGGCAACTGCTCTTCGGGTTCCCAAACATCGGCGCCGGCCATCAGAACCCGCTCAGGTCCTCGGCTGAACAGATCCAGGCGCGCGTTCGCGCCGCGGACCATGCGCTCAAAATCGGGGGCGCTCTTCGGGATATTGTGTAGTGGGCCGTAAGAAATCGGGAGCCAGAATGCCGGGATCTGCGTTCCGTCGATCCCCTGCCACAGAAACTCCGAAGGCGTGTTGATGTCCGGAACGCCGCGCTGGAACCAGTACGACTTCATTCCTGCAAGCTTCAGGATCTGAGGCATCTGTGCATTGTGGCCAAACGTGTCGAGCCCCCACCCCGTGTTCACTTCGTACCCGAGCTTGTCGCGAAAGTACGTCTTCGAGAGCAGATAATGGCGCACAATCGACTCGCCCGACGGCATGTTGTTGTCGTGCATGGAGTCCGTGCCGCCCGCGATCTGCAGCCGCTTTTCGGCCAGCATTTTGCGAACGAACGGCTCCTCCTGCGGATACCGCTCGAGGAACGGGCGCACATAACACATCTGATCGAGTACGAACCGGTAATCCGGGTACTTCTTCAGCAGGTAGAGTGCTTTCTCGATGTGCGGCAGGCCCATGACGAGGTATTCTTCTCTCGTCTTGAAGACCGCGCCTTCCCAATGCGTGTGCGGTATGACGTAGATCTCCTTCGCGGCCGATGCCGCGAACGCGGCCGCGCTACAGATCATCGCCAGAAAAGTTACCTGGGATTTCAGCATTATGCCCTCGGAAACGGGATTGAGATTTTTCGTGGTTGATGCCCGGCGCGTTGAAAAACTATCATTGTGATAACGCCGCTGTCAATAGCGGGCCAAACAAAACTGGCGATCCATCAAAATGCGAAAACGGTGGCGATCTCCGCTGATCATTCCGGTGTTGCTGTGCGGCATTGGCGCGGCCGCCGCGGAGAGTGACGCTGTCGATTACGGCCGCGACGTTCGTCCAATTCTTTCGGAAAACTGCTTTCCTTGTCACGGACAGGACAGCAGTAAACGGATGGCCGGACTTCGGCTCGATTCCGCCGAGGGCGCGGCAGCGCAGCGGCGAGGCGGGGCGGCGATTGTGCCGGGACACCCCGAACAAAGCCTCGTTTATCAGCGCATCACCGCCGAACAACCACCTCGGCGCATGCCTCCGCCGTACTCCAATCGCACATTGACGGCGCCGCAGATTGCAGTCCTGAAGCGGTGGATCGAACAGGGAGGCAAATATGCGCAGCACTGGGCATTCATTCCGCCCGTTCGCCCCGTCCTGCCTCACACATCGAACGACGCATGGGCGAAGAGCGGCATCGACCCGTTCGTCCTCGAGCGCCTCGATCAGGAAAAGCTCCGCCCGAGTGCTCCGGCCGCCCCTGCCGCGTGGCTTCGACGCGTTTCGCTCGACCTCATCGGACTGCCGCCCAGTCCCAACGAAACAGAGAGCTTCACGGCTGATGTGAAATCGCGCGGCGAGGCCGCCTATGCGGCGGCAGTGGACCGTCTGCTCGGATCGCCTGGGTACGGCGAGCGAATGGCGATCGATTGGCTCGACGTTGCTCGGTATGCCGATACCCACGGATTCAACAACGACTCCGCACGCACGATGTGGCGCTGGCGCGATTGGGTCATCAACGCGTTCAACGCCAACATGCCGTACAACCAGTTCCTGACCGAGCAGCTTGCGGGAGACCTGCTGCCCAATCCGACGCTCGACCAGCGAATCGCGACGGGCTTTGGCCGTAATCACGTCATTAATTCAGAAGGCGGCATCATCGAGGAAGAATATCAAGTCGAGTATGTAGCGGATCGCGTGCGGACGCTCGGAATGTCCTGGCTCGGGCTGACGCTCGAATGTTCCCGTTGTCACGACCACAAGTTCGACCCGCTGACCCAGCGTGATTACTATCGATTCTTCGCGTTCTTCAACAACGTCCCCGAATACGGCGAAGACGGCCGCGTCACAAACGCCGTGCCGCTGATTCATGCCCCTACCGTCGAACAGCAGGCGCGCATGAAAGAACTCGAAACGACGATCGCGAAGCTCTCAGCCAACATCGAGGAACGTGAGCGTTCGTGGCGATGGGATCCGAAACAATCGGCTGCCGTGACTCGCATGGCGGCGGAGGCAGTCGTGCCCACCGGCGCCATCCTCAGCATGAAGTGCGAAGGGATCGCGGGTCGAGCCTGTGAGCCAGGAAAAGGGGACCCGCAAACGTTGGCACAGGACGTGCCGATCTCCCGGCGCAAACCGATTACCTTCAGTCTTTGGATCCGGCCGTCCGCGGCAGATACGGACGTCGCGTTGTTATCGGCTTGCGACTACGAGGGAAGCACCGCCTCTGTAAAGTACGGGAAGGGGATCGAACTCCGCCTTGTTTCGGGGGAACTTGAGTTCCGATTCGGCGAGCGGCACCCTGCTTACTCGATACGCGTGCGTTCGGAGGGCGCAGCCCTCCAGCCGGATCAGTGGCGTCATTTGACACTGGTCTACGATCCAAGCAACCTGAAGACCGGGCGGGCGGACGCGGCATGGGTTCGAATCTATATCGATGGTCGCGAGTGCCCGACGCGCGTACTAAACGAAGGCGTGTCGCTGCCCGGCGCCGGAGAAGAGGGAAAGCCCCCGAAGACCAGATTTCGCCTCGGCTGGGACAATGCATCGGCCAGTGCCCGATATGCCGGGCTTTTGGACGGGATCGGGATCTGGCCGCAAGCGATGCCAGCGGATCAGATCGGCGCGGTGTTCGAGAAGGAGGCCCTTCCCTGGGCGCTTGCACGCCTGGATGCAAAGAGCGCATCGACAACCGAGCAGCAGTGGGTCCGCGCCGCTCTCCTGCGAGCACAAAATCCGGATTACGCGCGAGATTTCGCGCAACTCACGAAAACTCGCGCCGAGCTGCTCGCGCTACGACGGAACGCTCCCACCGTCATGGTGATGGAGGAGATGGCGAAGCCGCGCGAAACGCACGTCCTGCTGCGTGGCGCGTACAACGCTCCGGGCGATGTCGTTCAGCCCGCCGTGCCCGAGCACTTGCTCGGATCGTGGCCGGAAGGCGCGCCGCATAATCGCCTCGGGCTGGCGCAGTGGCTCACGAAACCCGATCATCCGCTGACCGCGCGCGTGGTGGTGAACCGGTTCTGGCAGCAACTGTTCGGCACGGGAATCGTGAAGACCAGCGAAAACTTTGGCATGCAGGGCGACTTCCCCAGCCACCCCGAGTTGCTCGATTGGCTCGCCCGCGAGTTCATTGATTCGGGTTGGAACGTGAAGTCGCTCATGCGGCAGATTGTGCTCTCCGCAACGTACCGTCAGGACTCCACCGCGCCCCCGAGTCTCTACGCCAAAGATCCGGAGAACCGGCTGCTTTCGCGAGGTCCGCGACTCCGGCTGCCCGCCGAAATCATTCGGGATCAGGCGCTGTTCGTGTCTGGTCTGCTGAACAACCGGCTCGGCGGGCCGAGCGTCTTTCCGTATCAGCCGCCCGACCTGTACAAGGGCATCGTTGTGGCGGCGAACTATCCGGGTACGAAATACGTCGAGAGCACCGGGCCCGACCTGTATCAGCGCAGCCTGTATACCTTCTGGAAGCGGACCGTCCCGCATCCCACGATGACTGTGTTCGATGCTCCCGACCGCGAGTTCTGTATTGTGAAGCGCTCGATGACGAACACGCCGCTGCAAGCGCTGACGCTCCTGAACGATCCGACGTTCGTCGAAGCGGGACGCAAGCTCGCCGAGAGATCGTTCCGCGAAGGGGGCAAGACGGCTTCCGAACGGCTTGCATTCATATTCCGCCTCGCCGCCGGGCGCGCGGCGACTGAAGATGAAACACAGATCCTCGCGCGAACCTATGCGAAGATGCTTTCGGAATTCCAGTCGGATGCAGCCGGAGCTGCTGCGTACCTGAAGGTCGGGGCTTCTCCCGCCGACAACTCGATCGTGGCCGCTGACCTCGCCGCGCACGCCGCCGTCGCGACAATGATTCTCAACATGGATGAAGCGATCACCAAGGGCTAACGATATGGATTGCGATTGTCGAAACTACGCCGGCTTTTCCTCTCGCCGCGAGTTCCTGGCGCGCGCGGCCTATGGGATCGGAGCCGCAGCCCTGCATGCGCTCCTCGGAGGGTCGACTGCGGCCGCCGCGGAACAGGCGTTCCCGAATTTTCCGGCGCGCGCGAAACGGGTGATCTTCCTGTTCCAGGCAGGCGGGCCATCGCATCTCGACTTGCTCGATTACAAACCGGAACTGAAGAGTCGCTTCAACCAGGACATCCCACCGTCGATCTTCGGCGGGCAGCGCATCACCGGAATGGTTGCCAGCCAGGATCGCCTGCCCGTCGCTCCCACCATGTATGAGTTTCACCAGCATGGCCGGAATGGGACGTGGCTCAGCGACCTGCTTCCGTACACCGCGAAAATCGTCGACGAGATTTGCATCCTTCGCGGAATGCATACGGAGGCGATCAATCACGATCCCGCCATCACGCTCATGCAGACCGGCGCCCAGTTGCCGGGCCGCCCCAGTATGGGTGCGTGGATCGACTATGGTTTGGGCAGCGAGAACCAGAACTTGCCCGCATTCGTGGTCCTCAATTCACTGCCAAGCAACGGGATGCCGGATCAGGGACTGCTCGCGCGCCTGTGGGGATCCGGTTTCCTGCCGAGCCGTTATCAAGGTGTGCAGTTCCGCAGTGCGGGGGATCCGGTCCTTCATCTGTCCGATCCTCCCGGCATCACGCGCGACCGCCGCCGCACGCTCCTCGACGGGTTATCTGCGCTGAATCAGAAGTCCTACCAGCGCATCGGCGACCCGGAAATTGAGACCCGCATCGCGCAGTACGAGATGGCGTTCCGGATGCAATCGAGCGTGCCGGAGCTGGTGGATACCAGTCATGAACCGGAGCACGTATACAAGCTGTACGGCGAAGATGCGCGAAAGCCCGGGACGTTCGCAGCGAACTGTCTGCTGGCGCGGCGGCTGGCGGAACGCAATGTGCGATTCATTCAGCTCTATCATCGCGGGTGGGACCATCACGGCGGCCTGACGGAGAAACTGCCCGTTCTTGCTCGGGATACGGATCAGGCATCGGCCGCCTTGGTTCAGGATCTCAAGCAGCGTGGGCTGCTCGACGACACGCTGGTGCTCTGGGGCGGAGAATTCGGACGCACCCCGTATTCGCAGGGGCCACTGAAACGCGACAGCTACGGCCGCGATCATCATGGCCGGGTCTTCTCGATGTGGATGGCCGGCGGCGGAGTGAAGCGCGGATTCGTTCACGGGAGCTCCGATGATTTCGGCTTCAACGTGGCCGAAGGCGGCATCCATGTACACGACCTGCAGGCGACGATCCTATACCTTCTCGGCATCGACCATGAAAAGTTGACATGGCTGTTCCAGGGAAGGCAGTTCCGCCTGACCGATGTCAGTGGAACGGTCGTGAAGGAAATCCTTGCGTAGCAGCTGTGCCTCCGGCCTCGCGTCCGCTCTACCGCTGGGTTCACGGACCGCGGACCACGATGAAGCCCAGCTGAAGCCGCTAAGATTCCACTCGCAGAAAATTGGCTAGTTCAATTACACCAACACCTTCCTTTGCGCAGATCTCCAGCTTGCCTGTGGAATCGCCGAACTTCTCCACACGCACGCCGAGCATGTCCATCATGGAGCAGTACAGGTTGCAGATCGGTGTTTCGCGGTCATCGCGTACATGCAGCCCGGTCGTGAGTTTGCGGTTCGCTCGGCCGGCTAGAAGCGTCGGGGACTTCCGTGGTCGTGAATTGGGATCTTCCATTGACGCGCCGCACACCAGTATTGAACGATCGAGCAGTTCCTCCTCAATGTGCCGATTGCCGACAATGAGAACGAGCCGATCACGGTGATCGTCAACTGGCCGAAACTCCTCGAGAAGTGAAAGGATGTGTCACCGTCAAAGCGAAAGCGCGCAGTACGCACTCTGCGTGCTTCACGGTGTTTCACTGCGGGCCGCTGATCGCCCGGAGCGCGGCGTCAACGCCGCCGGCCTTTTGAATCCCCGGAACGAAGAAATCCGCCATGAGTTGTTCGTCAGTGCGCGGCATTTTGCTTCGATCCGGCGCGAATGTGACGATCGCCGGCGCGAGAGTCGCGGCGAACAGCGCCCAGGTGGACGACTTGCCATTACCGATCAGCTCAATGCTCCGCTCGCCCTTGGATTTCAGATACGCCACAGCCGTCAAGATGTCCTGAACGCGAGCGGCGTCATCGCTCGGGTTGAAGGTCAGGAACTGCTTGGCGTTGCGATTTCGCGGCGCGACACACGCGCCGGTCTGGAACACATCGATCATGAGCACCGGGCGGTTCTGGTGCCGCAGTTGTCGCACCGTTGCCGATTCTCGTGCCGCCGCGATCCCGCCAGGATCGACAACCAATACGGGCGTCCCACGTCCCGGCGCCCATAAAACCGGCACCTGATCACCCTGGCCCGGCCGCGTAAGCATCACGCGATCGCCGTCCGCGCGCGACTCCACTTTTTCCGGCAACTCTGCATGAAGCGCCAGCGCCAGACGTTCGCGAATCGCTGCTGGGTCGTTGTCTCGCGCCGCGAGCCGCGCGGCATTATCTCGCCATTGCGCGAACAAGGCATCGTATGCGAGCGCGTTATCGGGACGGGGCCGGCCCCAGAACACGAGCATGTCCTGAAGCTTCTCAATGTGGATTTCTTTTTCGGTGAAGAGGGGCGAGTCGGCGACACCGAGCACGTGCTTGCCGAAGAAGCGGTAGACAGCCTCGCGGCTTTCGCGGTTATAGTTGTGCTCCGCATTTACGACTGTGTTCGTGACGTTATCCGGCTTTCCGTAAAGTTCGTAGATTCGCCGGATCGCAGGGTACTCCTCGTTGTGGACGTTCTTCGTCCAGTCGTGCGGCCCCGAGATGAGGATCATTGGGCGCGGCGCCGCCATGGCGGCGATCTCGACGTTGAACGTCCTGATGCGAAGGCCGGGAGCGTTCTCGCAAATGCACCCGCCCTGCATGATTGCCGAAACCATGTTCACCGGCGCGGCGTAATGAACACGGTCGTCAACCGCTGTCAGGAGAAACGTCTGGGTGCCGCCGCCCGACGCGCCCGTAATGCCGAGCCGTTCTTGATCCACGCCGTCCAGCGCCGCCACAAAATCCAGTGCACGGATCGAATTCCACAACTGCAGACCCAACGGCGTAAAGGCCCACAACTGCTCGCGTTGTCCACTGAAATCGTGCGGCGTTTGGGCTGTATCGTTGTACCCGACCATGTCGTACGCGAACACGACATAGCCTTGCCTGGCCATGGTTGCGCCTTGTGTCGGCGTTGAACTGAGCGGCTGGTTCTCGAGCCTGCCGTAATCCCAGTGCCCGTGGGGAATTAAGATCGCGGGAGCCTTGCCGACGCCTCGTGCCGGGCGATACAGGTTGCCGCCCAGATAATAGCCGGGGAGCGTCTCGAGATAGACTTTCTCGATCGTGTACCCCTCCCGCTCCAGCCGGCCGAACACGTTCGGCCGCAGAGGGGTCTTGTCCGGCATCGGCATCAGCCCCGCCGCGAACAAGACTTGTTTCCGAAGAACCTGCTTTCGCGCCTCCCATTCGGCAAGGCTGCCGTATGCGGGCATGTTGAAGTGCGTGTCGGTGTTCGGGATCTCCGTGTTTCGGCGATCCTGCGCAGATACCGCCACCTCCACGGCGCCAACGACGAGGACGGCGGTCCAGATCGAGTATGTCAACGAAGCGTACTCCTATGGAGCGGTGGTCGCAGCGATTAGTGCATTGAGCCGCCCAACCACCCCGCGAAGATATCTTACGCTAGCCGCCATACTGTCGTTGGGCAGAACCGGCGTGGCGCCGAACTTGACGTCCTGCTCGACCACGCACCATCCGTCGTACCCGTTCTTGTACAACGTCGCGAAGAACGCCGGGAAATCAACACATCCTTCGCCGATGGTGCTGAATACGCCGACTTCCACAGCCTGGTCGAAATTTAACTCCTTGCGATTCGAATGGTCCAGCACCGGCTGGGCTATGTCCTTTATGTGTATGTAGCGAAGCAGCGCCTTGTACTTTTCGACCTCAATGGTCGGATCCCCACCTCCGTAGTAACAATGGCCGGTATCCAGACACAGTCCGATCTTTGTCGCCGAGATGGCGTCAAAGAAAAGCTCGACTTCCGCCGGCGTCTCGACGTGTGTCGCCACGTGCGGGTGAAACACGAGGTCCAGCCCGAATTCCGAGGCGACTCGTTCGGCGTCCGCGCATACCCGCGCTACGTTCTTCCATTGCTCGACCGTGAGAGACATGCTGCCGTCCGGCGGCACACGGCCAGCAACATTTTCGCGCTGTTTCGACTGTGCATCGGCCATGACGATGCACGGCGCCCCGAGCGCCGCGAGCAGACTGCCCACCGTCCGGATCTGCTCGATGACGCCGGCCGCAGCGTCGGGATTCGCGAGATCCACGGGGACAAAAGACGAGAGCATCTTAAGGCCTTTGGCCTGCAGTACCGGCCGCAGCACATCGGCGTCGGTCGGGAAATAACCGTACGGCCCAAGCTCCGTTCCGGTGTATCCGCTTTCCACCATCTCGTCGAGCATGGTCTCGTACGGCTGGATCTTTGCCTGGCGCAAACCACAACGGGATCTCTCACCGGTACGTTGGTCGACGCGCAAAACGCCGCCGTACCAAACACAACTCTCACCCTTACAGACACGGCCCGTAACGTGCCTCTGACTGCCCAGACGGATGACACGGGCCGTTTCGTTTTCACAACACTCCAACCCGGCAACTACGTTCTTGAGATCAAGGCCAAGGGGTTCAAGACGCAGCGCCGAGAGAACGTCGTCATCCAGGCTAATGACCGCCTGACGAAGAATCTTCCGCTCGGCCTGTTTAATCGGAAGTCGAATCTCGGACGCCTGCGTCCGCCTCCGGTCCATGTGTGGCCGGAATTTCCCCGGAATGTATTTGTCCCCGTGAAACTCATCGCCAGGAATGTCGATAGCGGCAAGCACGTCAAGCTTGAGTTGTGGCGGCCGCGTGCGCAGCGTCCCCGAAAGTGGAATCACGGGATCCACCTTGCTTCGTACCTACCGCTGCGGCGCACGGCCAAGTTTCCCCCTTTTTTAGGTGTGCACTTTTGTGCACTTTTGGGTGATGTATTTTGCGTTGAACATTCTGAATCATTCTAATCCACGGTGCAATTCTATATAATGACCGGAACGCACATTGCGATCGTCGAAGCAGAGGGGAAATCAAAAATGCACCTTGCAGTTCTTACTGAGTTTTTATTCACGCCCTGTCGCCGTGCTATCGCAGGGACAGGCGCACATAGAGCCGGTCTACTTGGGGGACTGTTGGCTCTAGCTGCTGCCAATCTTTGCCTGGCGCAAACCACAACGGGATCTCTCACCGGTACGTTGGTCGACGCGCAAAACGCCGCCGTACCAAACACAACTCTCACCCTTACAGACACGGCCCGTAACGTGCCTCTGACTGCCCAGACGGATGACACGGGCCGTTTCGTTTTCACAACACTCCAACCCGGCAACTACGTTCTTGAGATCAAGGCCAAGGGGTTCAAGACGCAGCGCCGAGAGAACGTCGTCATCCAGGCTAATGACCGCCTGACACTCGGCGAAATACACCTCGAGATCGGCCAAATCGACCAGGTCATCGAAGTCACGGGCGAGGCCGTCGCTCTCAAAACGGAGAGCGCGGAACGATCGGACGTGCTTGTTACCAAACAGCTAGAAAACCTAGCAGTAAACGGCCGCAGCTATCTGGCGCTCGCTGCGCTGACGCCCGGTGTGGTGAGCACCGGCAATTTCCAGACCGGTGGTACCGGCGGCTTGGGCAACATCTCCGCCAACGGTACGCGCATGAACCAGAATCAGCTTACGCTGAATGGCATCAGCAACGTCGATACCGGTAACAACGGTGATCAGTTGGCAACCATTAGTCTCGATTCGGTGCAGGAATATCGCATCCTCACCGGCATCTATCAGGCGGAGTTCGGACGCTCGTCCGGCGCGCAGATTAGCGTGGTTACCAAGAGCGGCACGGGCCAGTTTCACGGCAGCGGCTACTACTATCGCCGCCATGACAGCTTGAACGCGAACGATTGGCTCAGCAATCGCGACGGCCGTCCACGCAAGCTTTACCGGTACAACAATCCCGGTTACACCATTGGCGGTCCCGTCTGGGTTCCCGGACTGCGCTTCAACAAGGCCAAAAACAAGCTGTTTTTCTTCTGGAGTCAGGAGTATCAGGATCAGTTGCAGCCCGAAGCCGTACGCCGCGTGACCGTGCCGACCGCCCTCGAGCGGCAAGGCAACTTCTCGCAGTCCATCGATCGTAGCGGCAATAAGATCTACGTTAAAGACTACACACTGAACCTGCCGTGCTTTGCCGGCGATACAGGCGGATGCTTCCCGAACAACATCATCCCCACAAGCCGATTGTATGCTCCCGGCATTGCGCTGATGAACATACTGCCTGCGCCCACGGTCGACAAGACGATCACGCGCGATTACAATCTGGAATCGCAGATCTCGACGAGCAAGCCGCGCCGCGAAGACCTTGTCCGTATCGACTACAACCTGACGGACAGCTTGCGGATTTGGGGCCACTACATCAACAACAAGAACTCCACCACGACACCGTACGGGTCGTTCGTGCTCGGATCGAACCTGCCTTCGATCCCGATCACTGACGCGCGTCCCGGCAAGAGTCTCGGTGTCGGCTTCACTTGGCTGTTGTCGGCGACGTCAACGAATGAGTTCACCTTCGGCCGCGGCCGCAACGACATCCTCATCGCACCTCAAGACGGACCGTCGGTGCTGAGCCGTGCGAAGACTGGCGCTACTTTACCGGTGCTTTACCCGGATGCTGTGCAGGACGATTACGTGCCTGCCTTCGGCTATGCCGGTTCGCGTATTTCAAACAGCAACTCGTACGGCACCGGCCGGTCTCCATTCGTGAACTACAACGAGACTTGGGACTTTATCGACAACTTCAGCAAAGTCTGGGGAAGCCACCTCCTCAAAGTTGGTCTCTATATTCAAAAGAGCATGAAGGACCAGAGTCCGGATGGCAATCCGAACGGCAACTACGATTTCGGTGACACATCGCAGACCTCCTCGGGCGTGTATCAGAATTCGTTCGACACCGGCTATGGCTTTTCGAACATGGCTTCGGGCGTCTTCAACACGTTCCAGCAGAACAACCGGTATTACATGGGCAAATACCGGTACGTGAACGCGGAGTGGTACTTCCAGGACACTTGGAAGGTAACGCGCCGTCTGACGCTCGATTACGGCATGCGCTTCGCGTGGATCCAGCCGCAGTATGAAGCGAGCGGCCTTGCCTCAGGCTTCCGGCCTGAAAACTACAACCCGGCGAAGGCCGTACGGCTGTATCGTCCAACCACCATCAACGGTGTGGCGGCTGCGGTGGACCCTGGTACTGGCGCAACTCTCGGCGCATTTGCCGTCGGCCGAGTGGTTCCTAACAGCGGCGATCTGCTGAATGGCGTAGTGGTCGGTGGTGTAAACGGCGTCAGCAAGTACCTGATGGAGAACCGCGGCATTCACTATGGCCCGCGTTTTGGACTCGCGTACGACCTGTTGGGCAATCAGAGCGTCGTGGTCCGCACCGGCGGTGGCATCTACTATGACCGGTATCAGGGCAACCGCGCGTTCGCGATGACCAACAATCCGCCAAACGCCATTCCCGCCCAGGTGAACTATGGCCTGGTCAGCCAGTTGAATTCGGGCGTCGCGCTAGCGGCAGTGCCCAGCTTGCGGTCGTTCGATCCGAATGGTGAAGTGCCCACGGTCTACAACTACACGTTCGGCATTCAGAACAAGATGCCGTTCGGTTTTGTGCTCGACACCGCTTATGTGGGTTCGCTGTCGCGGCATTTGCAGCAGCAGATCAACCTGAACGCGATTCCATTCGGCACCACCTTCCTGCCGCAGAATGCCGGGATCACCAATCGTGACTTCCTGCGCCCCTTCCCGGGCTTCGGCGACATCACGTACTACAAGGCGGACGCAACTGCAAACTACAATGCACTCCAGGTTTCGCTGAATCGCCGCATGGCACGCGACTTCTTCTTCGGCTTGTCCTACACTTGGAGCAAGGCATTGACGACCGCGAGTGCTGACGGCGATTTCTCGCGGATCGACACAAATACCCGCAAAGCCAACTACGCGCTTGCTGACTTCCATCGGGCGCACAATCTGGCCGTGAACTGGGTCTATGAGATCCCCACTCCGTTCCGTTCGAATGGCGTGCTGCGGAATACGCTGGGCGGCTGGCAGGTCTCCGGTATTTACCAGTACCAGACCGGTCTGCCTCAGACGATCGGCTTCAGCATTCCGGGCGTCGCGAACGAAACCCTCACCGGTTCGTTCACCGAAGGCGCCCGAATCCGGCTGGTCGGAAATCCGACGACAGGATTCACGAAGGATCCATATCATCAGTTGAATCCTGCGGCTTTCCTGCCGCCTACCGCGGGAAGTGCAGCGAACCCACTGGCGCAGATCGGTATGGAAGCGCCAAACCGGTACTTCATCCTGCCCGGGATCGACAACTGGACGCTGTCAGTTCAGAAGACGTTCCGGGTGGCTGAACGCCTAAGCACGCAACTCCGCGCGGATGCGTTCAACGTGTTCAATCACACGCAGTTTAGTGATATCGGACGCACGGCTAACTTCGCGAATCTGCAATCGACAACACCGAGTAATCTGCCGACGTTTGACACGGCCAATAACCGCTGGATTAACCCGACGGGATTCGGCGCCGTGACAGCGGTACGGGATCCGCGCATCATGCAGTTGATGTTGCGGGTTCAGTTCTGATTAGGAGCGACCTGTCAACCGCTTGAGTGTTGACCGTTATTTTTTCTGGCTCGTCAGAAGAAATCGTGGGTGGACGCCGGCTCCGGCAGCTTGCCAAGTGAGTGATAGAGAGCCAGTTCGAGGACGCGGTAGGTGCGGAAGCCGTACGATTTTCTCATAGTGACTTTTGGCTTTGTTGTTGAGCCCCTCGACGACACCGCTGGAAAGCGTCTTGCGGGCGCGGAAGTAATTCAAGATGAGATCTCGATGGTTGCGTAGGGAGCGGGCGATTTTCTTCATGGGCTCGATGCGGGAACGCATCGTCTGTCGGCACCACTCATCGAGGAACTTGCCGGCCCAGGCGGGCGAATCGTATTCCCATAGCTGTTGAAAAGCTTCCTTAAGAAGATAAGCGCGGATGGACTTGAGGTTGTAGCGGAGCAGATCGCGCAAGCGGAAGCGCTGTTCATCTTTCAGGTTCTCTTCCCGCTTCAGCAGCAACCAGCGGGAGTTTCTGAGGACGGGAGCGCGTCCTTGGCGTTTCATGCGGCTGGTTTCCTCGGCGCGGACCTGATCGAGCGCCTTGTTCATGTTGGCCACGATATGAAAGCGGTCGAGGATGTGGAGGGCCTCGGAGCAGTGAAGCCGGATCAGTTTCAGGTACGGCTCCCACATGTCGGAACAGACGAAACAGAGCTTGCTGACGACCTCTTTGCCCATGGCAGTGAAGAATCCCTGGAAGGATTCGATGGTGCGTTCCTTGCCGATCCAGAGCAAGCGAGTGACGCCGAGGTCGATCTGATAGACCAGGGTCAAATACTTGTGGCCCTTGGCGTACTGAATCTCATCGACCCCGATGGCGTCGATCTGGCCCAGGCGGCGATGTTCCAAGCCGTAGGCCACAACGTGCTCGACTGCATCAAACCCCATGAGGTGCGGAAGGCTTCGGCAGTTTCCTTCCAGGAAAGGCGGCGCGCCCAACGCGCCAGAAACAGCATGTAGGCCTTGGTGAGGGTGCGTTTGCCGTCGCACCAAGGAACCTGCTCGACCAGGACGGCATGGCAGCGGGGACAATCGACGCGCCGCATGGTGTATAGCAGGAAGACCAGATAGCCCCAGAACGGAATGAACTCGAAACGGCGCTCGGCGAGTTGGTCGTATCCCGGGGCAGGCTGTTGGCAGCGGGAGCAGATGGCCCGGGTACCTTTGCGAGGACGGACCGTGATTTCGATGCTCTTGTGATCGGCGCTGAAGCCGGCCCGCTGATAAACAAATCCCTTGAAGTGGTGGCAGCGATTTAAAATCGTGATGAGTTGCAGCATGAGGTGGAAGATCGGCAAGCCACGAACTCCCAAGGTAAAATGCGCCGCCACAGTCTGTCATGGAGTGGAACACTACTGCCGCAATTTGGATAGTTGGCCGCAATCATGGATGGGGTTGGAAGAGGACCTGCTGCCCGGACGACAACTGTTGACGATCTTCCGTCCGTTTCTGGAACACCTGGTGACTTCGAATCTGTCGCCGAAAACGATCCAGAGACACGTCGACAACCTGTGGGCGCTCGGCGGGGAGTTCATCCGGGATCTCCATTACGACCCGCCGCAGAGGAAGAAGCGGGTGAAACAAGTGCTCCTCAAAATGATCGAATACGGAGGGCCGCTGCTGTATCACGGCGGGGAAGCGGAGCAACGCTCGTTCGATTCGACGTGCCGGAAGTTCAGGAGATTCCTCGACGAGACACCTTCCTAAGGCTCCCAGTGACCCACAGATTCCGCCGACGAGGCAAAAACACAACGCCGTTAAGGAGGATGTAATTCCAGCAAATGTCATCAACGGCCGTTACACGCCCAAGTGCCGGCAGATCGGAACCTTACACTATTCGACGAGGCCCCGCCGAGTTTCAGTGTATTTCCCAAGACCTACAGGGGCAGACCAACGCGTCGCACCAGATCCGCGTAGCGGCGGTCCGAGTGAAACGCGTCGTAGTATAGTGATGCCAGCTCGAATCGGCTCTCTCGAGCTTGGTTTCATGCTGTTGAGGTGGAGATAATCGCCGTTTTCAGCATTGCGGACCAGTTGCTTTGCTCGGCAGTAAAGCCGAACTCAGCGAGATGATCCGAAGCAACCCAGCTCCAAACAACGTCGCCCTCTGGATTTACTTCATATATGACATCGTCCAGCAGGTAAGGCATTTTGAAACCTTTCAGTGCGTGAACCTGATTAGAGAGAACCAGCGTGTTGCCGTTCGGAAGCCGTGCCCAGTCATGGTGCTGACGCGCTAAGCCGTCTGGCATTTTTTTGCCGAACGTCCACACCGTCTTACCGTCCCAATCAAGTTCGGCGATGTCTTTACGACTCGCGTCGTCACTGCTCCAGGCACAAGATTCGTGCCCTGGGCCTCGACCCTGCTCAAGATCGCCAGAGCGTGCCTTGGTTTGCCACCGGTTAGCGCGGGATCAAGCGATTCACTGGCGTTCTTCCACTCGTGCACCGAATTGCCGTTCATGTCGATCAAGTGGCCGAAGCCGTCGCCCCCGATTATGAAAACGAATATATTGTAAGCTTTCTCGGGGTTGTAGAGCGTCGTCCCAGTCGGATAAACGCTCGGCCCGGCGATCCCTAATATCGCGAGGCCAATCAAGAGAACAATGATCCATGTTGCCGGCAGCTTCATGCGTTCGATCCTCCAACCGCGCTCTTAGCTCTTAACCCGAATTACATGAAGGTTCGCGGGTTAACACAAAGGCTACAGCAAACCTCAGCAGACTCATGCCGGGCAGGAGTGCAGGAGCTGTCCTTCGTTGTAGGTGACGCGACTTCACCGCACGGGCACTCGCGCCTTGAGTTCTTCGAACCAGTTGAGCACGACGGCGATGTCCTGCATCCGTGGTATGCGCGCAGGCCGTTCGGCATCGAAGAATGCGACAAATCGGCCGTCCGGAGCGACATCGAACAGCGCCCGTGAATTTGGAGAGCCTGTAGTGAAGGATCGTACGATCTCTGTCGGGCTCCCAAACGCGAACTCCGGCCGAGTGCTCACCGGGACCGCTTCAAATCGACCGAAGCCCGGTATATAAAACAGCTCTTTGCCGTCCGGCGACCACATCGGCTTGTGAGGTGTGGTGTGCGAGCCTTTGACGATCAACTGATACTTGGCACCCGTGGCAGGGAATGGCTGCACGTAGATGCTTGTGGGTCCGGGACGCTCCGCGATCGCATAAGCGATCCATTGGCCGTCAGGAGAAAAGCGGGCGGTGGGTGGCGAAACGGATCGCACGTCTCCGAACGGCTCAGACTTCCCGATTTTGAGCGACAGCGTCCGCAGGGTGATGCCGGAAGGGCTCTCAACGCTGTACAGAAGCGTGTCACTTTTGGGGGACCACGACTCGGGAACGTGCGACGTGCCCTTATCCGCGCGCGTGAGGCGCTCGGCGACGCCAGTTCCATCCGCCTTCTGCCAGAATATGGCCTGATCCCCTTCGCGATCAGACTGAAAAACCACACGCGTGCTGTCGGCCGTCCAGATGGGGAATCGATTTCTCCCGGTATAGGTGAGCCGCCGCACCGCCGTGTTGCCGCCTGTGTCGTAAATCCAGACAATGCCAGGGTTCTCTGCAGACCAATCTGAATCCGAGGCCAGAGCGATACGAGCACCGTCTGGCGATATGCTCAGCGAACCCATCGATCCAGGAAGAATGTTCAACCGCTCGATTTTCCCCATACGATCGCTAAAACCCAGGAAGTACCGTCTTCCCGTTACATCCAGGCCGGGGACGTAAACAAGATCGCCGTTGCTGGAGTAGCTGATCTGCACCGCACCGGTTTCCCTTCCTGCGGATCGAAAGACACCCTCAACAACGGGCACCGCGCCGCCCGTCAACTTTCCTCTCCTGCTGTCGAATGGAACTGCAAACAGAGTTGCGTGGTTTGCGTAGATAAGGTGGCCGGTCGCGAGATAGCGAGCATCGCTGCCGCCCTCGATAAGAGTCGTACGCTGTCCGGTTCGTGGGGTCGCGAGAATCACGCGGGACCGGTCCCATCGGTCCATACCGGTTCCAGTCGCCAGCGTAAGCAGTAGCCGGCCACCAGGCAGCACGTCTGCGCCGTGTGCCAAGTCCCCGGGTGAAGTTGGGACTACGACCTCCGGCTCACCACCCTCGCATGAGACGCGCCTGATTCCGATGGAAGCCTGACCGAAATAGATCCCGTCCGGCGTCCAGCGCATTCCATAGGGCATAGAAGCGCTGCAGATGGTCACCGCAGAACCTCCGGCAACGGGAATCTTTTTGATGGTCCCATCCCGGCGCGCAAAAAACGCCACCCACAATCCATCGGGAGAAAACACCGGATCTGTTGGGCCACCAGGATTCTCGGTCCCCGGAATGGGCCGAGCCGAAAACTCGGAAATCGGTCGTAGATACAGACGGTCATTGGCCACGTACACGAGGTGCCGCCCATCTGGTGAGATCGTCAGTGCACTGCCGACGGACGGCAAGTTCAGTGTCTGGTCCTCCGGCGCGCTGATCAGAAATCTGCTTACACCAGATCGCCCTGCCTTCCGGGTCACGTACCACGAGATGCCTCCTGCGGCCGTTAGTGCGAGGAGTACGAGTGCGACCAGCAGCGGAACCGCCGCCGAGATCTTGCGCGCGGAATGAGGCGCCGGAGCAATCGACCGCGGATCGTCGAGGAGGATGCGTGCCTCACCGATATCGCGCAAGCGCTGTTTGGGATCGCACTGAAGGCATCGTTCGATGAGCCTTCGGACGGCTTCGGGAGTAGAGGAGGGCAAAGCCGTCCAGTCCACCTCATGCTTCAATACGGAAGCCAGCGTCTCAGAGAGATCCTCCCCGGGAAACGCACGTCGGCCCGACAGCATTTCGTACAGTACGGCCCCGAATGCCCATATGTCGGCGCGCTTGTCCACGGCTCTGCCCCGTGCCTGTTCGGGAGCCATGTAGGCCGGCGTGCCGATCAGCAGACCCATGGCCAGCATGGCCGGACTGGTAAGGTCGGGAGGCTCCGAACCCGGACGAGACGACTCGGGAGCCTGTAGAGCCTTCGCGAGTCCGAAATCGAGAACCTTCACCGCCCCGTCCGGCCGCAGCTTGACATTGGAGGGCTTGAGATCGCGGTGGACGATGCCCTGTTCGTGCGCGGCTTCAAGAGCCTCTGCGATCTTGCGGGCAATCGTAAGAGCTTCGTCCAACGGAATCGGCCCTTGCTGAATGCGGTCGGCGAGAGTGGGCCCTTCGATCAACTCCAGCGCGAGAGCCTGGACTCCGTTTTCTTCTTCAAAGCTGTAGATGGCTCCGATGTTGGGATGGTTCAGCGATGCCAGGACCTGCGCCTCGCGGCGGAAGCGCGACAGACGATCCGGATCGCGCGTAAACGCGGCAGGCAGGATCTTCAGTGCCACGCTTCGCTGCAGGTTTGTGTCCCTGCCGCGGTACACCTCGCCCATGCCGCCGCGGCCCAGTATGCCGAGAATTTCGAAATGCCCCGCAAAAATGCCATTCACAGGCAGACGGGCTCCGGCGAAGTTGCCGCCGTCGAGCAGACTGTAGCTTTGCGCATCCGCGGTCAGCATGCGTTGCACATCGGACATCAGAACCGTGTCTCCGGCGCACGCCTCCTCCACGAAGCGCAGCCTCTGGTCAGGCGGCTGTTGCAGAGCCGACTCGAAGACCTCGCGCACACGCCGGAAGTTTGGCTCTAGTGTTGGTCCATTTCCCATTTCGCCTACCTCGACACCGGCACTCGCGCGCGAAGCTCCGTGAACCAGTTCAGGACGACGTTTACCTGAGGAACGTCTAGGCTCTCGGACCCGGATTGAGACGGAGAGATCACCGCGATGAACTTTCCGTCCGGCAAGACGTCGTACGCTCGAGGTTTCTGCGGTGGTGCTGTGCGAAAAGGCCTCGGCAGGGACACGATGTCGCCAAACGCGAAGTTCGGGTTCGTGGTCACCTTGACGGCCTTGAATTGTCCTGGCCCTGGATTGAAGTACAATTCCTTCCCGTCCGGCGCCCACGCTGGTTGATTATTGGTTTCCTCACGAAGCAGTTGATGGCGAATGCCGGTTGGAGGGAAAGGCTGGACGTAAATCGTCGACTTCCTTTCCGCTTCGGTCGCCGCATAGGCCACCCATTTGGAATCCGGCGAGAAGACAGCGCCCGTTGGCGTTAACGACTGCCCGTTCCCGAAAGGCGTCGCTTTCCGGGTTTTTGACGAGAACATCCAGAGTGAAAAAGTCGAGCCTTTTCGGACCGTGAACAGCAGAGTATGTTTCGCCTCAGACCACGCCTCCGGTTCATGCATCTCATCCTTTTCCGGTTTCGTCAACCGTTCGGCCGCGCCGTTTCCATCCGCACGCTGCCAATAGATCGCGTGGTCTCCTTCCCTGTCAGACTGAAACGCGATCTTCTCGCCGCCGGATGTCCACACCGGCATCCGGTTGTTGCCTTCGTAAGTCAGACGGCGCAGAGCCGAGCGGCGCGACAGATCGTAGACATAGATCGCCCATCGATCTCCTTCCATACTTTGTATGGTGATCCGGGCGCCGTCGGGTGATGCGCGCGGTGATTCATAAGGGCGTGGCGGAAGTTGCAGAGGTACGATCTGTCCGGACCGATCTGCAATGGCGAGGTCCCAACGCGGCGACACCGGACCGGGCAGATAGACCAGAGTGCCGTTGTCCGCGAACGCGTAGTGTACTCCACCTCTCGTTTGGGGATCGCTGCGCATCACGCCCGCTACGAGAGGGACAACGCTCCCGGCTGTCTTCAGACTTTGAGCATCGAAAGCGACGGCGAACAAACTGCCGCTGACCGCGTACACAAGGTGCCCTGTTGGACTGTACCTGCCGTCGCTGCCGCCTTCGCGAACCGTGACCCGTTTGCCGGTCTGCAGGTCGTGTGCGACGATGCGGGCGTTGTCCCACAGATTGGCGTCCGTCGCGCTCGCGAGCGTATATAGAAGGTGGCGTCCTCCCGGCAGAAACTGCGGTCGGAGCACAACCTGGTCTTTTTCGACTTTCACCAGCGTCCTGGGAGATCCGCCGTCAGGCTGCACTATCTGGATGCTGTCATACAAACTTGCTGTCGCCATCGCCGGGGCAGACAGGCGCGAAGGTGCTTCAATCGCGGCTGTATAGAGAATGCCCTCCGGATTCCAACTGATGCTCGTTGGGCTCCAGGCCTGGCATATCGTCAGCGCCGCCCCGCCCGTGACGGGTATCCGCTTCAGAGTCTGATCGCCTCGGGAGTGGAAGGCGATAAATCGGCCATCCGGGGAAAAGGCCGGCCCAGTAATGTTGCGAAGCCCTTCCGTACCACGGATGATCTTCGTTTCCGGTTCAGCCAGCGACCGGAGGTACAAACCCGACGGCGTAGCGAAAACGATCTCCGTCCCGTCCGCTGAGATGGCTATTGTGTCGCGGTTCACGAGCACGTGGTTTTCGGGCGAGTTTAGGGAGAACCGGGCGACTTGCGTGGGAGCGGAGCGCGTGCCGTTGAAGTAGAGCGCCCCAGCGCCTGTCAGCAGGCCGAACACGACCGCAAGGAGAACGAACGCAAAGCGTCGCCAACGCGCATTGACTCCCACGTTGGCGGGCGGCGCGGAAGCCGTGGGGCTGTCGAGAATAATACGCGCCTCACCGATATCGCGCAAGCGCTGCCTGGGATCTCGCTCGAGGCATCGTGCGATCAGGGTTCGTACGGCCGCGGGAGTAGAGGAGGGCAACGCCTTCCATTCCACCTCATACCTCAGGACCGAGGCCAGTGTTTCCGAGAGATCCTCGCCGGGAAAAGCACGCCTTCCCGCCAGCATTTCGTACAGTAACGCCCCGAACGCCCAAATGTCGACGCGCTTGTCTGCGGCTCTGCCTTTTGCCTGTTCCGGAGCCATGTAGGCCGGAGTGCCGATCAACACACCCATGGCTAACATGGCCGGACTCGTAAGGTCAGCAGGCTGCGAACCGGGACGAGCTGACTCGGGAGGCTGCAGCGCCTTCGCGAGTCCAAAGTCGAGAACCTTCACGGCCCCGTCAGGCCGCAGCTTCACATTGGAGGGTTTGAGATCGCGGTGGACGATGCCCTGCTCATGCGCGGCTTCAAGAGCCTCTGCGATCTTGCGGGCAATCGTAAGAGCTTCGTCCAACGGAATCGGCCCTTGCTGAATGCGGTCGGCGAGAGTGGGCCCTTCGATCAACTCCAGCGCGAGAGCCTGGACTCCGTTTTCTTCTTCAAAGCTGTAGATGGCTCCGATGTTGGGATGGTTCAGCGATGCCAGGACCTGCGCCTCGCGGCGGAAGCGCGACAGACGATCCGGATCGCGCGTAAACGCGGCAGGCAGGATCTTCAGTGCCACGCTTCGCTGCAGGTTTGTGTCCCTGCCGCGGTACACCTCGCCCATGCCGCCGCGGCCCAGTATGCCGAGAATTTCGAAATGCCCGGCAAAGATGCCATCCCCAGGCAGACGGGCTTCCGTGAAATTGCCGCCGTCGAGCAGAGTGTAGTTTTGCGCATCCGCAGTGAGCATACGCTGCACTTCGGACATCAAGATCGTGTCCCCGGCACACGCCTGCTCCAGGAACTGCGTACGCCTGTCTGCCGGCTGCTGCAGAGCCGACTCGAACACCTCACGCACGCGCCTGAACCCTTCCGTGGTGCTCGAGTTAAACGGCGGCGGCTGCTTCATTGCGTACACTCCGTCACACAATTGCGTAAGGGCGGCAACGGCCCATTCGGATCGTGTCTATAATAGCGGAATCCGTTCCAAAGACGTATCATTCTCTGCCCTGCCGCCGCACCTATGGACGAATCCGCGCAACTCACTCTCTGGCTTTCCCTGATGAGGCAAGGCGACCAGTACGCCCGCGAGAGGGTGATTGAGGCGGCACACACGCAACTCCGTGTGATCGCTGCCCACCTTCTTCAGCGGGAGCGCGCAAACCACACGCTCGAACCAAATGCGCTGGTCAACGAACTCTGCGTTCGCCTGTTTGGCGGACACGCGCTTTCGTACACGGACCGGGCGCATTTCTTCGCCGTTGCGGCCCAAACGATGCGAAGAATACTCATCGACCACGCCCGCGCCGGGCTTGCAGGCAAACGCGGCGGCGAGCGGCAGCGGGTCAGCCTTTCCGGTGTGGACGGCTGGAGTCCTCTCACAAAGAATGAGGAGATCCTGGCGCTCGATGCGGCGCTCGCGAAGCTCGCGGCCGTAGATGCGCGTGCTGCTCAGGTCGTCGAGATGCGATTCTTCGGCGGCCTGCAGGAAGACGAAGTGGCCGAAGTGCTCGGAGTTTCGACGATCACCGTCAAACGAGACTGGAAGGCGGCGCGAGCCTGGCTGATCTCCCAACTCCAGCCCCGATAACGAAACAGGTTCGAGTAATGATACGCGTCCGGCGATTCTCTCGCTAATACCCGCAGGAGAGATACCGAACCCATGAAACACCTGTTCGCGATGACCATCGCTCTGGCGCTCCCGGCTGTGTCCGCGGACACCGGGCCGCTGTTTGAGGCAATTCGAAATGGCCACCTGTCCGTTGTAAAGAAGCATCTGTCCAGGGAAGAACTGAACACCCCCGACGCGAGCGGACGAACACCGCTCATGCAGGCGGCGGCTTTTGGAAATGTCGAGACACTCCGGGTGCTGCTCGATGCGGGCGCGGAGGTGAACGCACGAAATCGCACGGATGCAACCGCTCTTCTTTGGGCGGCGGGTGATCCGGAGAAAGCGCGGCTGCTTATAGATCGTGGCGCTGATGTCACGCTTCAATCGAAACAGGGGCGCACGCCTTTGATGGTGGCCGCGTCGCGTCCCGCAAACTCCCCCGTGGTCGCGTTGATGCTGGCAAAAGGCGCCGATCCGCGCGCACAGGACCGGCTGGGTACGACGGTGCTGAGCCTTGCTTGCAGATTCGGAGACCTCGAATCTGTGAAGTTGTTGCTGCGAGCAGGAGCGGAGCCCAATGTCCCTGATTCCCTCGGCAGAACGAGTCTGTCGTCGGCTGCTGTGGGCGGCAATCCGGAGATCGTTCGACTCTTGCTTCAACACGGCGCTGATGTTCACGTGGCCACGAAGCGACCTGCTCCCGGGGTGATCCCCGTCTCGGTGACTATCCAGAAACATGGTCCGCCCACGGGAACGGGAGTCACCCCGCTGCATTACGCGGCCGCCTTCGGACCGTTAGAATCTGTGCAGATGTTGCTCAAGGCGGGGGCAAAGGTCAACGCCCAGGACGATCGACGCCTCGCGCCTCTTTCGTTCGCCGTAGCCACGGAATATCCCTCACTCTCGATCGTCCGCGCTCTGATTCGTGCGGGAGCAGAAGTGAACACACCAGACAATTTCGGTGACACTCCACTCGACTGGGCGGAGAAGTTCGCGAACTCGCGGATCATTGCAGAGCTAAAGCGAGCGGGCGCAAAGAATGGCAACAACTACCAGAGCCCTCGTCTGCCGCGTCAGGACCCTCGTGAACCAGCCGTTGCCCTCGCGCGGGCAACGAGGCTGCTCGAGACCTCGGCCGCCGAATTCTTCAGGGAAAGCGGATGCGTGAGCTGTCATCACCAGAACCTGACCGCGCGCGCGCAAGTCGCGGCTCGGGCAGCAGGAGTTTCGATTAATGAGGCGACGCTCAAAGAGCAGACGATTCAAATGAGAACTCAGTGGATTCCGCTGCAGGAAAGCTTTCTGCAGGCGATACTGCCGGGCGGCGGAGCAAATCGGCTCGCGGAGAATCTCCTGGGCCTCAAAACTGCAAATTACGCCCCTGACGGCATAACAGACGCAGCAGTGGTGGCCATGGCTCGCGCGCAAAGCTCCGACGGCTCATGGGGCTCCGGTGAGGTGCAGCACCGTCCGCCCATCGCCGAGAGCGTTTTCGCTTCTACGGCACGCGTCGTCCGCGCGCTGCAGGACTATACGATTCCTGCACGTAAGGACGAATTCGCCGAGCGAATTTCCCGAGCCCGCGCGTGGCTGCTGAAATCCACGCCTGTAACCACCGAAGACCAATCCATGCGTTTGTGGGGACTGAAACACTCGGGAGCGCCGCGGCATGAGATTCGAAAGGCTGCCAACTCGCTCCTCGCGCTCCAGCGCGCAGATGGAGGGTGGGGTGGGAATCCACACATGAACAGCGATGCGTATGCAACCGGCATCGCGATCACCGTCCTGGTGCAGTCCGGGGCTGTCGTCGCCGGTACAGATTCTCATCGACGGGGCATGAACTTTCTGCTCTCCAATCAATTCCCCGATGGATCCTGGCACGTTCGGAGCCGAAGCATCAAGTTTCGGCCGTATTTCGAGAGCGGGTTCCCATTTGGACATGACCAATGGATCTCGACCGCCGCCACGGCCTGGGCGGTCCAGGCGATCGCCTCCGGGGTACAAGGTTCCGCAGAAGTGCTTTCGGCTTTGACTAGCAAATGACGCACCGCTTGGATGTGACAATTAACAAAGACGTGCTGATGGAGCTCTACATCAGCACCGACCTGCCGGCAGCGGCAATAACCCGGGACACCTCACCAAAGGTCTTCTCGTCGATATGGGCTGGTAGCGTCTACGGGCGGGATTCCGGACGGGATCCCGCCTTGCGCGTTCGCAAGATTTGTCCTTCAATCGCGCACCAGGCGCGTTGCCTCCCAACACTCTTCGACAGAGAGCATGTGTGCACCCTCTAATTACGCGTTCCGGCGCGACAGAATCGCATTTACGCCTGATATGTGTTGTGCCCGACAGGCAGGACCATGGTGTGCTGTGATAGACGGATTCCGCTTGCAAGACGAGCGTTATCGGAACCTGGCAGCTCTTCGGTGTTCACAAAACCCTCTTGTGTGGTGGCTCGGAAGCAATTGAGAACAGGGCAGCGGGTTTTCGTTTTTTGATGTTCACAAAACTACACTGAAGCGGCGTTTGATCGAGGTTCTCGTCGCGGGCGCGCGGATCGATACTGTCGAGGAGTTCGGGGTCGTACGCCCGAAGGTCACCGTGACGTACCGGTTCAGTCAACCAGATCAGCCGATGCCGCTAGTCCTGCCCCAGATGTACACCACTGGTCAAGTGATCCGGGTCCCGACGGATCCCCAGACGGTCGGCGATCATATTCGGGCCCGCCGCATCGCACTGAAGCTGATGCAGAAGGAAGCGGCGCGCCAGATCGGCACAGATGTGGCCAGCGTCCGCAACTGGGAAGCGAATCGCTCACAACCGGAGATCCGGTTCATGCCGGCTGTGATCCGGTTTTTGGGTTTCAACCCGCTGCCTCCGGCAACGACGTTCAGTGAGCGACTGGTTCGGCACAGGACCGGGCTCGGCATCCCACAGAAGGTCGCGGCACGTCAGATCGGAGTTGATCCGGGAACGCTGGCGCGGTGGGAACGTGGCCAGCGTGCACCGACCGGGGCTCTGCTAAAAGCGGCAACGGCATTCCTCGCTGCTTCGACTGAAGCACTCGCGAATCGGCGAGTGGGCTAGAACCTTCCATTGGTTTGTAACTATTCGTACAGCTCTGACCCACTTATGCCGGAGACCTGTCTGGCGTCCGTACTTTCGAGCTTGACACCCGCACCGGGCAGAGCCGTGTCGAAGCGCTACGAAATCGCGCCCGATGCGCACGACGGCTGCATCGGCCTTCGACACGTTTTCGCGTAAGTGCAACGCTTCGCCCCCGAAACTCACTTATCTAACGTTTGATCTTCACACCTCGAAGGAGACGAGATGTTCAGCTACAGTGTCAAATACGTGTGCGGACAGAATGCGCCCCCCGCGTCGGCACCGGCTCCAACCTGCTCGCCGGTTCGCCAGGGTGTTTACGCCACCGAAAATCAACATGCACAACTTCAACCGCACCCCGGCGGAGGTTGAAAAACGGGTTTTGCAACTCGTGCAGAATGATAAACCAGTCGGGCGAGAGCCAGAATCCGTATCGGCAAAAGCCTTCGACAGGATTGTGTTGAAACCCGAAACAGCTACCATGGACGACTGCTGCCGTTTCGCAGAGAAGCTCCGGTTAATCCAGCCCACCTCAACATCGGTTTCCTCGAAATCCTGAGCAACGTAGGACTCAACGTAGTAGCGGTCTACACCGCGACGGATCTGAAATCCAACAGCATCGCAATAGAAGTAGAGACCATCAACGCAAGGAAACTAGGCTGATCCAAGGACACCAATTCGGAAGCCGAGTACTTGTATCGTGCCCTCGACCGGCGGTGCCGTGAGTTGCGCCTCGAATGGGACAAGGTCGCCGAAGATGCTGATGTCACACGCGACGAGATCGCCAGAAATCCGCCGGCTTGACGGATTGTCGCGCGGCTGAGGATCACGCGACAAGCGAGGACGTGATCACGGCCCATGCCCAATGGCGGGCAGGGCGAGTCGCCGAGAATTCGTCCATGCGGAAAGCTTCACTGTTTCGGAATGTCCACGCTTCTTGCCCGCTCTCTCGTCATAAGTACAATGCTTCTGCTCCTTGCTATGCTGTTCACCTCTTGCCTGTTTGCGGCTGAGGAGGTCCGAGAGACTCCTGCCGATCCAGCCAAAGGCTTTCACTGGCCGTACTTCCTGGCTGTACCGGCTCAGCCAGTCCGCCCCACGGTCCTCTTGGTCGAGCCGAACAATAGCGGCACGGGCAAGGATGATCCAGCCTTCCACAAGGAGATGGCGCGCAAGGCTATCCTCCGCAGCATCTCCAACCCGGCATTCCTGAATCTCGGTTTGCCTTACCTCGTCCCCGTTTTTCCCCGGCCCGCCTCGCAGTGGCAGTACTGCACGCATGCGCTCGACCGCGACACACTGGTATGGCGTGAGCCGGGTATGCAGCGTATCGATCTGCAATTGATCGCCATGATCCAGGATGCGCGCCGACGCGCGGCAGAGGCCGCCATTCCCACCGAAGAGAAGATTTTCCTGTGGGGCTACTCAGCGGCAGGATCGTTCACTATCCGTTTCACGATCCTGCATCCTGAAATCGTCCGCGCGGCGTCACGAACAGATGTAACCGGATCCGAGATTCCTGTTTAAAACAGATCTCGGAGGAATTGGTTTGTCGCCGCGCTCCTGCCCGTACTGCCAGAAATCCTTTGAACCCTCAAAATGCCATCCCGGACAGGTCGTCTGCAGCCGCCCGGAATGCCAGCGTCAACGCCGCGCAGACTACCGTAGACGGAAACTCGCAGACGACCCCGCCTACGCCGAGAAATGCCGCGAGAGCGCGCGGCAATGGCGCAAACAATGCCCCGGCTACTGGGACGAAACCGGCAGGCGCATCCACTTGCCGTCGCTCGGAACAGCGAACAGCAGCGTGCCCGCGACCGTAAGCGACGCCTCATCCATCTTGCAAACAACACCTTGGCTTCGGATCTAAGGCCCTGCCCCGCAACCGTTTGGCTGCTCGGCGCGGAACTGCAGGATCTTGCAAACAACACCTCGGTTCCCACGCAAGTCTGGGTTCTGGAAGGACATCCACGCCGGCTTCCGGCTACAACCGATCTTGCAAACAACACTGCTCTGGCCTGTTGAGAGTTTCCGGCGCATAAAGGGAATCGCCGATGCTCACTTCGGATCAAATCAACAACATTCACCGCCTGCACCTGGTCGAGAAGTGGCCGCTGCGCAAGATCGCACGCCATCTCAAGATCGGACGCCGCACGCTGGCCAAATACATCCAAACCCCGGCTCCGCCGCCCACGCGCCGCGATCGCGGCAGCAAACTCGATCCCTTCAAGGCAGCCATCGCCGAGTTGTTGGACCGCGACTCCACGGCGCCGGCCACCGTCATCGCCGAGCGCCTCCGCACGTTGGGTTACGACGCCGCGTCCCCCAGTTTCTCGCCGAGTTCGGTCGCTCGTTCGAAGGTGCGCCCGGGCGTGATCACCCCAATGGCGCTCAACTCAGACGAATGGCCGACGCTGATGTTGCCTTGTGTTCCGTTCAGAAACATCGCCGCTGCGCCGCTACCGAGCGCCGTCTCTATTCTGGCGACGGTCGCAGCGGGATAGTCGCCGGTGACCAGCAGATTGTCAATACCGAGAACAGTCGGATGGCAGGAATACTGGACGGCAACGACGCGGGGCCGCCCCTCGGGATCGTCTACTCGGATTATCCCCACTTCGTCGTCAATCGGCTTGTGATCGCGCGTGCGGCGGTTCACGCCAAGTCCGTGCATGCGCCCACAGCCAACGCCGATACGGGCCGGCAAGCGAGTACTCCAAGCCTCAGCCGCGCTGGACTCTATCGAGTCCGCCAGCCGCTCCATGTAGCTCCGGTCCACGGTTTCGTCCGGATTAAAGAAGGTCGAAATGGTGACCGGTCCGGAATGCGTGTGGGTGCAGGCGATCAGAATGGCAGATGCGTCCAGGCCTGTGCGCGCGGCGATGCGACTCCGGACGTGATCGACGAATTCACTCGGCAGCGCCAGGAGGTCGATGCTCAACAGCGCTGCGTTTGCGTGGTCCGATTCCAGCACCAGCGTTCGAACGAAAAGGTCGTCATGGACGCCCCTTGCGACGCCTTGGCGGGCGGCGAATCCGGCCAGTGGTACGCCGGTCGTTGGCGAGATACATACTTTATTGAAACCTGCGCGAAACAATCCGCTATCCTCCCCCTGATCAAAACTCCAGCCGCATGCCGAGCTGAATCAGGTGCGGGTTGAAGAAGAACTTCCGCTCAGGAATGCTGCCCACGAAAGGACTCGTGAGGACGTTGTTCGCAAACACGGAGCTGGCAAGGTCGAGCCGGTGCAGGCGCTCCTGGGTGACGTTCAACATGTCCGCGCGTATGGTCAGGCGCGCGGCTTCGCCGAAATGAATGCTTTTCTGAGCCGAAAAGTCGAGGTTCCGACCGTACGGAGCATGGAAGAAATTTCGTGGAATGTTGCCGAATGTGCCTGGAGCGTAGTTGATGTCGATCGATTTCGGATTGATCACGAACAGCCGGACGTCCTTCGTTTCCCAGTCGTGCACCATTTGGTTCCACTCGGCCTCGGTCCAATAGGGATTGCCGACCAGATCGCCGCGCTCGGTGGCCAGCGAGTACCCCGTGTTCGCCAGGCGGTTGCGGATGAGAGGCGTAAACGGGAACCCTGACTCCACCACGAAGATGCCAGAGAATTCGAAGCCGCCGGCAAGCGCATCTACAACTCCTCCGCGATTCAGCCATCGCTTGCCGCGCCCGAAGGGAAGCTCCACCAACCCACTGGTCACCCAACGATGAGGCACGTTGAAGCTGGACACGCCGCGGTCCTGGTTAATGTTGCGATTATTCGAAATGATGTTGAACGTGTTGACGAGCGCGAAAACCTCGCTGCCCTGATCGATACTCTTGGAGAAGGTGTATGAACTCAACACGGCGAAGCCGCGGCTGAACCGTTTGTCGACCTTAACTGTGCCCGCGTTGTAGTTCGCTTGAAGTATGTTCGTTACGGCGAATGAGCTGGGGCTCAGGTTGGGATACGGCCTGCGGAGATACGGGTTCGCCGCCGGGTCTGTGCTTTGTAAATTAGCGGGCACCGGACTCGCGGTGGGCTGATTGAAAATCCACTGCGTTGGAAGATTTTTCGAATTCGACCCGGTGTACGCGAGCTCAACCAGCATCCCCCCGAATGAGCGCTGGATACTGAGGCTCCACTGCTGCGTGTATGGCGTCTTGTACGATCCGACGCCGCTCGTACCAATAATCGGTTGATTGTTCAAGACGGCGCGGTTCACGCCGGCTGGAAAGACTGGCGTCAGGCCGTTGACGCTGAACTCGGTCGACGGGAACAAATTGTCGATCGTCGCGCCTGGGTGCTGGAAATCGCCGCTCGTCCCGTTAAAGCTCGGCAGCAGCACGGGTAGGTATTGGCTCCAGAAGAAAAACTGCGTTGTCGGCGAGTAAAACATGCCGTACCCGGCGCGAATGGCGAAGTTGTCGGTTTTGAAAGGGCGGATGGCGAGACCGATACGCGGAGCAAAGTTCGTCTTATCGCCGTCCACCAGACGCCGCGGGGCGCAACATTTCACGAGCGGGCTGTTTGCGAAATCTGCGACGCGTTTGTCCACCACCACTACGTGACCGCCATTTTCATAATCGAAGGTGATGCCGCCGCGATTCTCTTCGAGATAGGGTTGATAGTACTGATACCGAATGCCGAGATTCAGCGTCGCCCAATCCGTAATCTTCCAGTCGTCCTGGATATATGCGCCCCATTGTGTGTTGCGCAGATACCCGACGGACGGCGTGGTTAGCGATGTGCTTTGGGCGGATCCGAGAAGCCAGTCAGCCATCGAGTTCGCGAAGGTCGCCGTTACGAGTGGATTAGCGATGCTGTACAACCCGCTGAACGTAGCGACGCCATTGGCGTTACTGCCGACGTCTCCGTTTTTGAACCGGTTGTGATCGATCTCAAACCCGAACTTCAGGGCGTGACGCCCTCGCAGCAGCGAGGCATTATCGGCAAACTGGTAAGTGTTCTGGATCTCCTGCAGCACGGAGCCCGCAAAACCGCCGTATATGAGTTGTGTGGCTGTCAACCGGAACTGCGGCAAAGTGCGGCCGAACGTGTTCTTAAACCCAAACTCATTGGGATCAACGGTCTGAATACTATCGCCATAGATGCCGCGCACGTATCCGAGTCGCGTTTCATTCACAAAGGCGGGACTGAACATGCGGGTCCACGTGGCCGAAGCGACGCGCCCGACATTACTCAGGTCCTTGCCCGTATACGGGATCAATGCCTGGTTGAGCCGCACGTTATCTTGAAAGGCAACGCGGCCATAAATACGGTCACGTTCGTTGAAGACGTGGTCCAACCTTCCCGAAAATTGGTTGTAGTCGTACACCAGTCCCGCTTGGCCGATGAAATTCGATTCGGTGCTGCCCGGGTTGTTGGGCATCGGCAACTGGAACGGGATTACCTTTTGGGTAAGCGGAGCCAACTGCCTTGCGGGAATTTTGTTCCCCTCGAATGGTTGCCGGATAAATTGAGGGTTAAATGCCGAAACCGGCTGGCTGGAATTGAACCCTGGGTTCGCATTCGTCGTCGTGGGATCGAAGATCTGGCCCGTCTGGACGCAAGCTCCCGTGGGGGCGCCATTCGGTCCGATCAGCGGAACAGGCGTATCCACTCCATTGAGCTTGGCGGTGGTGCACGCGCCCAAGTCGGCTGAAAAGTCGCCCGACCGCTCAGCGGCCGTGGGTACCCGCGTGAATCCTGTGCCGGTCGTGTTCTGACGTCTTCCTTCGTAGCTGAAGAAGAAGAACGTCTTGTCTGTGCCTTTGTAGATCTTGGGCAGAATTACGGGGCCGCCTAACGTTCCGCCGAACTGGTTGAAGCGCAGTTTATTCTTCCCAGGCAAACCCGAACTATCCGGTGGATTCAACGGGTTCCTCGGCTGCAGCGCGTCGTTGCGGAAGAAGTCGAATCCCGATCCATGGAACGAGTTCGTCCCACTCTTCGTCGCCACGTTAATCTGTGCAATGCCTTCGTACTGGGCGTCGTAGGCGTTGTTCTGTATCCGAAACTCCTGCACCGCATCGAGAGAGGGAGTGATCGTGGGCGTGCCGAATGCTGGATCGGTATTGGACAGCCCGTCGATTTTGAAGGTGAGGGACGAGGGCCGCGTGCCAGAAAGCGCTAGGCTACCACCACTTTCCAGTCGGAAACCGGGTGCATTGCCGCCAGGCGTAGGAACGGCGTTCGAACTCAACTGGACATAGTTGTAGATGTTGCGATCGGCATTGGGTAAATCTTGGACGGACTTGTTCTCGATCACCTGTCCGATGCTGGCGCTGTCGGTCTGCACCACCGGCTCGCCGGCGCTTACCTCCACTCGCGTTTCGACGCGGCCCACCCGCAATGACAGATCCGCGCGGACACGCTCTCCGACATGTACGGTCACGCCGTTGATGACCGCGGTATCGAATCCCGGCGCCGAGGCGCTCACGTTGTATTCCCCCGGCGAAAGAAACGGCGCTTCAAACGAGCCCTCCTCATTGGATCGCAACTCTTGAGTGACGTTCGACCCGGTGCTCGTGATTTTGACCGAGGCGTTCGGCACCGCGCCTCCCCCTGCGTCTCGAACAGTCCCGAGAATGGCCCCTTTTTCAGACTGCGCAGCCGCTGGAGTGCAGAACAGGATGAAGACAACGGCCGAAACAGCTTCGGCGTAGATAAATGTAGCGCGCATCGAGAGATCTCCTCCTATCAATAGCGTTTGTGCTTCACTGCTTCCGATGTCTTGCGGATAAAGTCCAAACACCTTTCGCCCAGCATCACCGCGACAGCGACGCTAAGCACGTCAATCACGCAGAGCTGTGCGATTCTCGACGTAAGCACCTCGCCGCCGAGCGGGCTCTCTGGCGCCCCGGTAAGCAACACTACATCGGCCGCCTTGGTGAGCGGCGACGGGCTGAAATTCGTGATGGCTACGCAGGTTGCTCCCGATTTGCGCGCCGCAGCCAGTGCGTCCACCACGTCTTTCGTACTTCCAGAGTGCGAGATGCCGATGGCAACATCGCCTTTCGCGAGCGTTGCGCATGCCATAACCTGCAGGTGCGCATCTCCGTGGCAATCGGCCCGCAGGCCCAACCGTGCGAACTTAAGTTTGCCGTCCAGCGCGGTAAAGTATGAATACCCTACGCCGTACAGATCAATGCGGGGGGCATCTGCGATTGCCCGGGCGGCAACCTCGACCATGCCGCGGTCCAGGGCCTTCATCGTTGCTTCCACCGCCCCGAGGTTCGTTTGAAAGATCTTCTGCGCGAGTTCGTCGACAGAATCTTTGAAAGTGATCTTTTCGTGGATGAATTCCACCGGGGCCACCAAGTCTTGGGCTAACCGCAGCTTGAACTCCTGATACCCCCCATAACCCAGCGCACGGCAAAACCGGATGACGGTGGATTCGCCCGCGCCAGCGTCGCGCGCCAGCTCCGAGATCGACATCTGAACAATCCGTTCGGGGCTTTCTAGCACGAAGTCCGCGATGGTCTTCTCCGCCGGCTTGAAACTGTGGATAGAACTGCGGATCCGCGTGAGACAGCCGGCCTGATGTTTGGAAAGCTTGGATCGCGTCGTGCCCATTCGTTTACGTTAAACTCCAGCGTCGCGGTACGTGGTGGAATTTTACTCCAGAGATGCCATCGGGTCAAGGAAAAAAGATCATGGCGCTTCGTGAAAGGTGCATTCATCCCGTCTACACGCGGTGTTAAGATAAGCCGGAAGTCGTGGAGTTCTGCTCCACAGCGGCGGTGCGATTGTTAGCATTATTCGGCGGCGCTCCTGTGCGGACGCGTCCCATGGCCTCCTGGCCGGTGTTCGACGATGCGGAGCGAGGAGCGCTGATCAAGGTGCTCGAGACCGGCGCATGGGGAGGCTATAGTCCGGAAGTTAAGCGATTCGAGGAATGCTTCGCAGCCGGACACGACTGCCGCTTCGCCGTGAGCGCTGCCAACGGAACCCTCACGCTCGAGGCCGCCCTCGTCGCTGTGGGTGTGGCTCCGGGCGACGAAGTCATCGTCCCGCCAATTACGTTCGTCGCGACTGCAACGGCCGTTCTACGCGTCGGTGCCGTTCCAGTATTCGCCGATATCGATCCGGATACGTACAATCTAGACCCCGCCCGAGTGGCGGAGGCGATCACTCCCCGGACACGGGCCGGGGAAAG
>JADMIO010826395.1_pt1 | contig 40514 bp, 15 predicted proteins | sample 8958161 | NCBI WGS metagenome assembly JADMIO01 (sample SAMN16585339, study PRJNA669376) | soil metagenome | isolation source: Crop rotation soil | place: USA: Cullars Rotation, Alabama | collected 2011
GCGACAACTTGTCCACGTGGAATTCTAAGCTTAGGATCCCAATGTGCTGGAAAGAAGCGCCGGGTGCTGCGAACGCAAACCTTCTGTCTAATCGGCTCACGCACTACTTAACCGTTCTGGGCCGCCTCAAACCCGGCGTGACGATCCAGCAGTCGCAGGCAGACATGACGAAGATCTCAGCCAACCTGCAGAGTCAGTTTCCAGACACGAATAGCGGTGCGGGTGCGCGCGTGGTTGCAATGCAGGAAGAGATCGTCGGTGATATCAAACCGGCGCTGAAGATTTTGTTGGCAGTGGTCGCATTCGTGTTGCTGATCGCGTGCGCAAACATCGCAAACCTGCTGCTCGCACGCGCCAGTTCTTTGTCGAAAGAGATTGCTGTTCGTGTTGCACTCGGCGCCAGTCGTGTACGCATCATTCGACAACTCCTCACCGAGAGCACTTTGCTTGCGCTCGCTGGTGGAGTACTCGGCCTCTTGCTTGCATATGAGGGAATCCAGGTGCTGGTGGCGCTGAACCCCGGCGACATTCCGCGCGTCAAGGAGATCAATCTCGATTTTTATGTGCTCGGTTGGACCATAGTGCTGTCGGTGCTGACAGGTGTGCTGTCAGGCCTCGCGCCCGCGCTACAAGTCTCGCGGCCCAATCTGAATGAGACGTTGCAGGAAGGCGGACGCGGAGCAGATCCGGGAGCCGCTCGACACCGCGTGCGGAATCTTCTCGTGATCCTGGAAGTGGCTATGTCGCTTGTCCTTTTGACCAGCGCCGGATTGCTGATCAAAAGCTTTATCAACCTGCAACGCGTCGATCCGGGTTTCAATTCGGAAAATGTCCTGACGATGCGTGTGTCACTGCCGTCGTATAAATACGCCGCGCCCGATCAGAAACAGGGCTTTACTACAGAGCTTCTCCAACGCGTCAAACACTTGCCGGGTGTTCAATATGCCGCAATCAGCACTGCTCTTCCCTTAAGTACGGACGAATCGGCATCGAGTTTCTTAGTCGAGGGCCAACCGCCGCCGTCCGATAACAACTTTCCAATCGCAAACTTTCGCACTGTCAGTCCTGACTATTTCCAGGTGCTTCACATCCCTGTGTTAAAAGGACGTGCGTTTACTGATGCCGACACTAAAGACGTGCAGCGCGTAGCCGTGATCAATCAGACAATGGCGCGCAGCGTGTTTGGAGATCAGGACGCCATCGGTAAGCGCATTGTTATCGGCGCCGATAAAGATGCGAGCGAGATCGTCGGCATCGTGGGAGACGTCAGACACAGCAGTCTCGAGGCTGAGCTGAAGCCGGAGATGTACGTCTCGTACCTGCAAGCACCGCCTGGGTTCTTTACGCTGGCAGTGCGGACCACGCTTGAGCTGGCGAGCATGGTTGGGGCAGTACGGAACGAAGTCCTCGCGATCGATAAGGACCAACCAGTATCAGGTGTAAAAACATTGTCTGAGATGCGATCGGATTCGCTCTCCTCGCTTCGTTTTAACACTGTGGCGCTTTCGATCTTTGCGGGACTCGGGCTCATCCTTGCAGCGGTAGGGATTTATGGGGTCATGGCGTATTCCGTTGGCCAGCGCACACACGAGATCGGAATTCGCATGGCGTTGGGCGCACAACCGGGCACTGTGATGCGGCTTGTGCTCGGCCAGGGGATGCTGTTGGTCTTGATCGGTGTAGCGGTGGGACTGGCGTTGTCGTTTGGTTTGACCAGGATCATGGCGAGCCTGCTTTACGGAGTGACCGCTACTGATCCAGCGACGTTTGTGTCAGTGGCAGTAGTGTTGTCGCTCGTGGCCCTGCTGGCGAACTACATTCCCGCTCGCCGCGCGACCAAAGTTGATCCACTCGTCGCGTTGCGCAATGAGTAAAGTTCTCGCTGCTTAGGTTCTTGCCAATTACGCTCGTAAGCGTATCATCAACCGGTGTCGGAATATCGAGGGATCGGTTTCTTGAACGCTAAACGAATCCGGATCGTTGGCGCTTTTTTCCTTACGATTCTCAGTGTGCCGTCGCTCTGCGGCCAGTCGTCCAGGTCTGATCCCTGGTCCGACTTTCCCTCATACGACCAAACGCTTGTGTGGTACCTGCGCCGCGGCGCAGATGCCAAAGAGGGCAAGCGCCTTCTCGCGCAGGACTCCGCGTCTGTTGACACTTTCAAGCGGCTCATCGTAGCTGAACGGCGCGACGATGCGTTGCTCGCATTGAAACGAATACTGGAAGCGTCTGATACTGCCCACACGATCGCCGCGCTTCATGCCCTTAGCGAGTCGAGTTACACGTTTCAGTTTGATCAAACGCACTCGTACACCGAGACGATTCGCCAAACGATCGCACCGGCGCGCGCTCGCATCGCACAGCTACCACGTGAAGATGCGGCGCGGCTTGCGCGTGAGATCCTGTTCTTCGATCAGTGGTTGGAGGGGCCGCAAGCCAGCCAGAAATGGCCCGAGCGGCTGACGCAGTTCGTCCGGGCTTACGACGGCACCGACGCGGCCCTACTCACGCAGGTTGACCTGCTCATGTTGGATCCCCGGCAGTTGCTGAAACGGATCAGCGATCTGGATCAATTCGCGAGGAACCATCCCGGTACTAACGCAGCCGCGAAGGCACTCTTCCAGGCAGGCTTCGAGCTCGAAACAAATGTCCCGATCACCGGCGTCGAGCCACGCGGCTCGGATCCGACCGAGCGCCTCTTGCGCGTAGCAGCCATCGTTAAGGAATTGGAGAGCGGCAAGTTCCCGCGGAGCGAATGGGTGGAAAAGGCGCCTGAGTTATTGATCGGCTTCTTCGTGTCAGATACACCTCCACCGCGCTATTCACAGGGGAACCTTGATAGGGCCATCGAGACATACGCTGACTTCGTACGAACGCATCTGCAAATGCCGAACGCCTTGCTATCGCTTGAAAACAGTCTCGGCTATGTTATTGCTGGCAAGATGGGGAAGTTGTATGAATTGAAGGGCGACCGCGTCGGAGGTGTGGAACGTTTCCTCGATGATCTTGAAAAGACCGCTTCGGATCCGGGTTGGGTGCAACTCTTCCGCGCGCAGTACTACGCGCGCGAGTCGTCAGCCGGCCCTGAGTTGGAGCGAGCATCGATGGCGGCCAAAGCACGGGCGGCACTGATGGCGCTCGTGTCGGCGAATCGCGGCGATGCATCTCGGCACGCGCTCGCGTTCGCGGCTGCGTTTGATTACTCCCAACGTGATTACGCGCGGGCACTGCCGCAGTATCAGAAATTTGTCTTGCGGTATCCGTCGAGTTCATGGGCGCCGATCGCTGCGCTTCGCATTGGCGAGTGCTACGAACAGATGAATGATTGGCCGAAAGCTTCTGCTGCTTACAAGCGCGCCGCCACCTCCTTCGCGAATGACGCGTACGCCCGTGTGCTCGGCGGAGCATTTGCTTCGCGCACGCTCGCTGCGCAAGGCCGATTCGACGATTCGCTGTCGGCCGCCAAAACTGCCCTGAATAGTTGGGACGCAGACTATGGATTCGAGTATTCGATCCGTTCGCCGCAGGCGCCGCTGTCGCGCGTGCTCACCGGACCGTTTGTTGACACGCTACGCGTCACTCGCGACGATCTGGCGGCGCAGGTAGCCACGCTCGATCATGATCTCCGCCAATCCGGCGGACGACTGCTGGCGCGCGCACGCTGGCAGCTCGATCAAAACCAATTCACTGAAGCGATTAATACGCTGACTACGTTCCTCAAGCAGCAACGGGGATCGCCGGCGCTGACTGAGGCGCGGTCACTACTCCATCGCGCGCAACTCGAGTCGGCCCTCGATCTGGCTGCCGTGGAAGGCGCACATTATGACCCGGCGAAGGCTTTAGCTGCTTTGGACGCGATCACCAGGGAGCCGTTTGATTCCTTCGTCGCAACTGCTGCAGTGGCACAGGCTGCGCTGAAGCTGACACAAGGACAAGCAAGCGAAGCCGAAGCCTTGTTGGGGAAAACACTGGACTTGTGGGTCACAAGTCAGCGCGATCTGAAACCGCCCGTATCGAGTATCGACGCTGACGTCGCGGAGATTCGGCAAGTAGTGTTTCGGCCGCTCGGCGATCCGATCTACGGCGGCAGCGGTTGGAATGCCTTCAACTTTCCGGCGGCGCTGCCTCGCTTCATCCTCGTGCGCGCCGACATCGCGGTGAAGTCTTCAGATGGCCAGGTTGATCGGCACACCGTGTATCAGCGGTTCCCGGATCTTGATCGCGTGCTGTTACTCAAGTCTGATGAGCTATCGCTCCTCGCGCGGCTGTTGCCGACGATTGGCGGAACGAAGCGCCGCGCGTGGACCCAGGTCATGGAAACGCCGAATCAGCCAGTCGGCGATTCGATGCAAATCCTTGCGCTGTTCGGGCGGTTCTTCGAGGCGAGACCCGGCCACTGGGGCGGCTGGGAACTCGAGACTTATCCCCACGTGACCCAAATCGAATTCGTCAACGCAGAGCGGACCAAAGCGAATGCCAACGTGACGATCGGTTATTCAGGAGCCACGGTCGTGCTTGAGAAGGTCGACGGTAAATGGCGTGCGGTTCGGCTAACGAACCACTGGATCACGTAATATCCGTATCGCACTGACTCGTTGATGGCTGCAAGCGAGGACGCTGGCGCTTTAGCGTCCTCGCTTGTTTCCAAACCGACTATGGCGTGCGGTTGCCACGCCCTCCACCGCTTGTCTCCTGACGGCTCGGTCCATTGTGGTAGTTCGGGTAGGCCGGCCGCTTCGTTTGCTTTGGCGGGTTTTTCTGAAGCGCTGCCATCGCCACTTCAATCGCCTTTTCAAGTTGTGGATCGCGTCCTTGTCGCCAGGCCTTCGGGTCCATCTCCACCTCGATGTCGGGCGAGACGCCGTGGTTCTCAACCTCCCATTCGCCTTCAGGACTGTAGAAAGCAAAGTGCGGCGCGGTCACCGAGCCACCGTCTATGAGCACCGGATAACCGCCGATGCCGACCAGCCCGCCCCAGGTTCGCTTTCCAATGAGCGGACCGATGCTGTACCGCCGGAACATCCACGGCATGTAATCGCCGCCACTGCCGGCATACTCATTGATGATCATCACTTTGGGACCGGGAAGCGTACCGAACGGTTGGCGGAAATCATCACCGTCGCGCACTGCCCAGTAGCTGTTGAGCGGTTTTCTCAGGTAGTCGATGATGTAGTCTGCCGCCTGCCCGCCGCCATTGAAGCGCTCATCAATGATCGCACCCTGTTTATGAAGCTGCGCAAAGTAGTAGCGGTTAAAATTAGTGTAGCCACCTCCCGCAGTGTCGGGCAGCCAGACGTAGGCCAGCTTGCCGCCGGTCATCTGGTCCACTTTGCGACGATTTCCTTCGATCCATGCCAGATTACGTAAGCCTCCCTCGTTCGCCACTGGCACGACTGTGACTTCGCGCGAGCCGGCGCCGTCCGGGTTCAGGCCGACGCGGATCACGATCTGCTTATTGGCAGTGTTCTGGAAGAAACTGTGAATGTTGTCGCTGGCCGTAAGATTGCGGCCATTCACCGCGAGCAGATACTCGCCAGCTTGCACGTTCACACCAGGTTGCGTGAGCGGCGCGCGCAATTGCGGATTCCAATTCTCACCATCGAATACTTTGGCGAAGCGATAGCGTCCGTTCTCGATCTTATAGTCGGCGCCCAGCAGTCCGCCCGGGACGTGCTTCGGATCGGGCACGTCACCACCTTGTACGTAAAGGTGACCGACTGTCAGCTCGCCCAACATTTCCTGGAAGAGATAACTCAGGTCAGCGCGGTGAGTGAGCGCCGCGAGGTATGGCTCGTACTTTTTCGCAGTGGCCTTCAGGTCGAGACCGTGATAGTTCGGGTCATAGAAGAAGTCGCGCTCGATCCGCCAGGCCTCGTTGTACATCTGTCGCCACTCCGCCCTCGGATCAACATAGACCTCCATGTCCTCCGTTTTGATCTTTCCTTCGCCGGGCTTGAGCGGTTGAGTGGTGGAAGCAATGAACCAGTTGTCGCCCTGACGGAAAAGCATCTTCTCTCCATTGGCTGAGAGATCAAAGGCGCGAACACCGTCCAGGACTTTTTCGAACTTGCGCTTCTCCATGTCGAACTTATGCAGCGTAAATCCCGGTGGGCCAGGTGCAGGCGGTGGCGCCTCGCCCAGGAACACCGTATTCGTTTTGCCGGCAGCGAGTCCGGTGAAGTTTCGCGCTGGAATCGGCAACGCAAGGACGCGTTGGCCGATGCCGTCAAAATCGACGTTAACTCGCGGCGGTGCTTTCTTTTCATCGGGCTTCGCGGTTGCCGGCCTGGCTGCGGCCGGATCGACTTTCTGCTCGCCTTCAGCAGGTTTGTCACTCGGCGCTTCCGGCTTTTTATCTTCGGCGATTTTCTCTTCATCGCTTTCGGGCGCCAGCGGTGAAGGGTCGGTCTTTTTCAAAACGACGACATAGACGCTACGCGTCAGTTGAAACGGGTTACTCGACATATCGAAGCCCGAGAACCTTGGACCGATGTCAGTGCTGGCCATGAAGTAGAGCTGCTTACCGTTCTTGTCGAAGGAAGCCGAGCTAGCATCACTGAGCCCGTCAGTTATCTGGCGCGATTTCGCTTCCTCAACCGAATAGATGAAAACCGCGCTGTACCACGACTCAACAGGTTTGGTGTAGGCGATCCAGCGGCTATCAGGCGACCAACTGGCGTTGAACCCCAAACCGCGCCTGGAGGTGTCAACTTTGACCGGCGTACCCTTATCGATATCCACGTACCACAGGTTGAGCCGCTTGTCGGCGTAGGAAATCTTTTTGCTGTCGGGTGACCACGTTGGCGCGTAGAAGAACGATGGCGGGCTGCCAAGGTTGATCTTCTTGACCTCGCCCATCCCGCTTTGCTCTCTCAGGTGCAGCGCGTACTCTCCCGACTCGTCTGAGAAGTACGCGATCCATTTACCGTCCGGCGACCACGCCGGGTCACGGTCGGCTACGCCTGTCGTGTTGGTTAGGTTTCGCACGTCGCCTTTTTCGGCGGGTACGGTGATAATTTCGCCGCGTGCTTCAAAGAGCGCCCGCGCGCCAGTGGGAGAGAGGGCGGAGTTCAAGATGCGATCGCCAACCTTCTCGTATCTTGGCCGCACCGTTGGGATATCTCCGTTAATGCTGACTGAGACCCGCCTGGTCCTACCGGAACTCAAATCATAAAGATTGAGCGACCCGAATTGTTCGTAAACGATCGTGTCTGGACCACCGCCAGTAGAGACTGAAGCCGACTTGATGTCCAAGCCCTGATTGTTAATTGCCTGCGACACCTTCTTCGATCCGGTGTCGTAGGAGAAGAGCGTAATTGCGCCGTCGCGGTCAGATAGGAAATAGATCTTACGAGCGTCTCCCGTGGGCCATATCGGATTAAAATCGTTTGAGTCAGTACGCGGGATTTTTTCAACGCTCGAATCGCTCAGGTTAGCGATGAAAACGGGAGTCGCCAGCCCGCCGCGATAACGCTTCCAGGCATTGAACGACCGTGGCAGCGGCACGTAGGCCAGGCGCGCGCCGTCTGGTGAGTACGAACCTTCGTAAGCCATGGGGAGCGGCACCGGTGTCGGGTAAACTCCATCAACTGCGATGGTGAAGAGCTGTGCCGTGCGGCCGGTTTCGGCGCTGCGGCCTGAGACAAAGAGCACAGATTTTCCATCGGGCGTCCAGCCTGCTAGTTGATCTGCTCCCGGATGATAGGTCAAACGCCTCGGCACACCGCCTGAGGCCGGCATGACATAAACGTCAACATTGCCGTCGTATTCACCCGTGAAGGCGATCCACTCGCCGTTGGGTGAGAAAAGGGGACTAAACTCCCGGCCCACACCTGTTGTCAGGCGGCTAGCCTCGCCACCATCACGTCCCACAGCCCACAAATCGCCGGCGTAAGAAAAAACAATGTGCGTTTTGTTCAGCGTGGGTGTGCGCATCAACAGCGGGTTATCCTGGGCGCGAACCAAGGATGTCGCGATCAGTGTGAGTGCAACGATCAGGATTAAGTTTTTCATTTCAACTCCTATTCGAAGGAAGGGATGCCGCAGCTCTGGGCGCGTCTGGCGAAAGCGTTCCGCATGTATAGAGAAATCGGTCCGGGTAGTTAATCGGTTTATCGGTAATAGGTCTTACGATCAATTTGACATTTTACGCAGGTTGCAGCCGGTGTGGAAAGGTTTCGCCGTTATTCACGTTATCGATGGTAATTTGCGAATCTAACGGTTTAATTTAAGATACAAACTCCAAAGAGCGAGGCCGGCGTTGCCCAGGCGCGGATGGTTGAGCCCGGCCAGCCAGGCGTTATATTTTTTGAGCTTATTCAGCTCCTTATGAAACGATTCGTCCTGCTCGGACAAAAGTCGCTCAAACTTCTTTTTCGCAAAACTGTACAACTCGACGTCCAGTGCGTTCGTCTGCTCAATCAGCTTGATAGTCGACTCAGGAATCTTGTCTTTCACAGGCTTGTTCTTTTGCACATTTCGCCTGCTGTAGAGCGGGTAACTCCAGCCGAAATGTTGCTTCATGAGCATGACGGTCTCGTCGAAGCGCTCGGTTAATCCGGCAATTGTGTAGTGCCGTACCAGATTGAGCTTGGCTATCTCCAGCATCTTCGCGGTGCACTTCCCATAAGACGCACCTTCGACGCCGGAAATTTGACGTGTCTGGATGTTGTCAAGCTCCGTGCTCAGCCCGGCTTTGACAAACTCTTCGAGGCGCATCCGGTTGGTAAGCACGATGTTGTGTAAGTAATGGCTGGGTCGGTTGAGAATGTAGTAGTAATAGGACACGACCTGCTCGACCGGATCGCGGAACAGAGCGATGTAGGTGTAGCGGTTGTAATATCGATGAAGACCAAAGCTCACGTGTCCCTGCAAAACTTTTAGCCGGCTACGCTTCTCTTCCGGGAGCTGCATAAATTCTTCGAGCGCCTCATGGGTAGTCCCAAACTTCTCTCGCACGTAAAAATAGAAATGCTGGTCCGGCCTGTATTGCCGCTCCAGGATCGTGACGAGCGTCGTGCCGGCAGTGCGTGGAACGTGCGTGAAGATGATCGGAAACTGATCGAAACTGTTTGACGTCGTCGTCATCTATTTTTCTTCAATGTCGTGCGAACACCGCACGCAACCTGGTGAAGACGCCAGTTGGCCAGCCCTCGTCGTCAGTCACGCCTTCGAAGTCCTCTGCGCCGGCGCGATGAAGCAGCCGGGCGACATCCCCAGGTGTGTCACGAAGCAGGTAATGGCCCACGTTATCAATCACGACCAGTCCGACGCGGCGCGCATATTTGAACCACTCTTTGTATTTCGTCTGATAGTTGCGAGTGAGCGGATCTCGAGTGCCCGTGACACAGAAAAGCGGTGCTTCGAGTTTCACGTACGAGCCGTTCTGCATGTCGCGCCAGGCGTTGTAATAAGCAATCGCGCCAATGATCCCGTCGTACCTGAAGTTACGTAGGAACATGGTGAGATCAGCCGGGTCTTCCGGCACGGTTGCGCCCAGCCCATTTACGAAACTGAGAATGTCCTCCTCCGACCGTATATCAACGCCCACAGTGCTCGGATCGATATTGAGCCGAGCCAAAGCACCGCCCATGCAGACAGCTCTGAGGTCGAGTTGCTCTCGTTCCATCGCGCGTGCGAGCTCGAGCGTCAAGCCCGATCCGTTTGATTGACCGTAGAGAATGACAGGAATGCGTATCTCCCTGATTTCGCGTATTAGTGCTTCGGTGAGTTGCTGTAAAAGATCCTGGTAGGTCTCATCGCGGTCCGGTTCGGGACGAGGCTGCGCCACGGCAAAGAACTGATACTCATCGCTTAGTTGTTGTAACGCTTCATGGGTGCGCTCATAGACGACCGGATCACCCGCCGAGTGTGGCACGGCCACTACCGCGACCTTTTTATATCCACCCTTCGGCGACAACTCGTAGAGCAACGACCGAGAGCCGTCGCCGTGGCGCCGCACGATCTCGGCGAGCCTTTCCACAGTGGGATTGTTAAAGAGGTCCGGCACCAGAATGCCGCGGCCAAACTTCGAGACCACGCGAATGGCCTTGAACGAGTCGCCGCCGAGCGCAAAGAAGTCGTCCTTGATGCCGATCTTTTCCAGCCGCAGCACTTCCTGCCACACCCGCGCGAGCTGCTCCTCGACTTCATCTCTGGGCGCAAGGTAAGTAGCGCGGTGGTCAACGTGCTCCACCGCGTCGGGCAACTGCATCAGGGCCTTGCGATCGTGTTTGCCATTCTCATTGAGCGGCAGGCTGGGCAGCACCTTGAAGTAAGTGGGCACCATGTAGTGCGGCAGCTTCCGGCTCACAAAACTGCGCAACCCCTCGACGTCAAAATCCTCGTCCGCAGCCAGATAACAACTGAGGTAGCTGTCGCCTGCCTGATCCTGCTTGTCAATCACGATGGCAGCGCGCACGAGGGCGTGTTGCATGATCACCGCTTCAATCTCTTCCAACTCGACGCGAAACCCGTGCACCTTCACCTGGTAGTCTTTGCGGCCCGCAAATTCCAGCCGGCCGTCGTCGAGATAACGGCCCACGTCGCCAGTGTGATAAAGACGGACGCCGCGCTCCGGGCGGAAAGGATCTTCGCTGAAAGCACGGCGTGTTCTTTCTTCATCGTTGAGATAGCCGCGTCCCACACCAGTTCCAGAAATCAGAATCTCGCCCTTGACGCCAATGGGACAGAGGTTCATGTGCTCATCGGCGATGTAGATGCGCAGATTCGGCAATGTCCTGCCCAGCGGGATGATCTCGTCAGGCGGCGCTTCACTCATGATGTAGTGGTTCGTGTCGTCCGAGGCTTCAGTGGGTCCGTAGGCGTTGACCAGCTTGACCGTAGGCACGAGTGCGAACCACTTGCGCACGAGGGCTGGTTTGAAGACTTCCCCTGTGACGATCAGGTAGCGCAACGTGGCGAGCTGCCGGGCCAGCCGGTCCTCTTCCACCACACTGAGCATCACCTCGAGATAAGAAGGAACAGTTTCGAAGATGGTAACGCCATCGGCGGCCAGTCGTTGCAGTTGGGCCTCGGGGTTCAGGACCGTTTCGTCGTCGTAGATGACGGTGCGGCCGCCCACCAGCAGCGGCGCGAACCATTGCCAGATGGAAATGTCAAAACAGTGGGAAGCGTTCTGGGCCACCACACTGCCGGCGTCCAGCTCAAGCTCAGCAATCTTGGCGAAGAGATGGTTGAGCATACCGAGGTGCTCGATCATCACGCCTTTGGGTTTGCCAGTAGAGCCGGAGGTGTAGATCACATAGGCGAGACTCGCGGGGGTGAAAGACAGCCTTAGATTAACGGCTGGTGACGTCGCTAGCTCAGCCGCGTGGTGGTCCAGGCGGATAAGCCCTGCGGTTTCGGGCGGTAAGCTGGCGGCAGCGGTCGCGCTGTCGGTTAGCACCAGCCGGGCCTCGGCATCAGTGACGAGGGTGCGAATGCGGTCCGCCGGATAGTTGATATCAATGGGCACATAAGCGGCCCCCAGTTTCCAGACGGCGAGGATGCAGGCCACCATCAAGTCAGAACGGTCCATGAGCAGGGCGACGCGCTGGTCCTGCGCGAGTGAGACCTGGGAGTTAAGAAAGTGGGCCAGCCGGTTGGCGCTGTCGTTCAACTCGCCATAACTGACAGTCTGGTCTCGAAAAGTAATGGCCGCTCGCTCCGGTGTAGCCGCAGCAATCTCTTCGATGATCTCCGCTACCGAGCGCTCCGCCGGAAACTCCCGGTCGGTCGCGTTAAACTGGTCCAGGAGGGCGCGGTCTTCCTGCGGCATTAGTCCGATGTTGTTGACACCGATCGACGGCTGCGCCAACACCTGGTCCATAACGGTATCGAAGACTCTCCCCAGGCGCTCGATAAACGATCGCTCATGGACGTGTGCGTTGTAAGTGAAAGAAAGGACCAGAGTCTGGCCCAGGTGCACGTCGAGCACGAGATCGTAATTTGTTTGTTCAAAGGAGTCGACGATCGAGAAGTTGTCGCCGCCGTTTTTGCTCTGAGCTGCAGCTCCTGAGTGGCTGTGGAAAATAACCAGGTGATCAAACAGGCTGCCTTCGATTTCAGAAAGAGACTGAATCTCGTTCAGCGGGAAATAGCTGTACTCTTCACGAGCGAGAGAATCGTGCCTGACGAGCGCCAGCAGATCTGTAAACCGATCGTTCTCGTTGAGCTTAACCCTGACCGGAACTGTGTCGACGAAGAGGCCGATCATCGTCTCAACCTTGTCGATCTCAGGCAGCCTTCCAGTGATGACTTCACCGAACACCACGTCGCGCATGCCTGCGTATCTCGCGAGGATCAGGCCCCAAATCCCACGCAGCAAATGTGGGACTGTGACGCGATTGCTCGCCGCCAGCGATTGCAGGGCGCTTAGCCTGTCAGCTCCGATAGTGTGCAGAACCTTCTCGCGCAAATATTCGCGTCCGGCCGCCGGCTTTTGCGTCGAGAAGCGCGCCGCTTCGCTGTAGCCCTGCAGGTAAGTCTGCCAGTATTCTTGAGCTTTTTCTTTATCGCGGCTTTCAAGCCACTTGATGTAGAGGCTGTACGGTTGGGCCTCAGGCAGACGCGCTGGTCGCTGCTCCTCCTTGCTGTTATAGATCTCGAAAAACTCAGAGAGGAGAATGTTCAAACACCAGCCATCCATGATGATGTGGTGATGACTCCAGAGTAGCTCATACTCATCGTCCGCGAGTTGCAGCACTGCGAGCCGGATGAGAGCGTCTTTCCTGAGATCGAAGAGCTTCTCGCGATCAGCCTTTCTGAATTCGTTAAGAAACTGCTCCCTGGGGTTTGTGAGGTGGCGTAAGTCACGGTAGCTGAAATCGGCGCTCCACTCCTTCAACGCGATCTGTAACGGCACATCCAGTCCCTCGTACTTGAAAATAGTTCGCAGCACTTCGTGCCGGTTGACCAGTTCTTGTAGCGTTTCCTGGACATGATTGACGTTCAGCTCGCCGCGGAAATGGAAAGCGGCTTGCTGGAAGTAGGTAGAGTCTTCTTCGAGCAGTGAGTGAAAAAGAATCCCTTCCTGTACAGGTGAGAGGGTGTAAACATCTTTGATGTTTTCCTTCGTTAACAGTTTGGCGTTCATCATAAAATACTGGCCGACCTTGGTAGTCTCAGGTTGAAAGTTGGATGAATACGCCGAAGGCGTTCACTAATTTCAGCCCAAGGTTGGAGCGTAGCGACAACCTTGGGATCAGAACATCAATAGTCATTGAACCCTGAAAGGGTTCGCCAACCGCCTAACCCTTTCAGGGTTCGTTGGCAATTGAAATGATTCCCCCCAGGGTTCTCGCGATGCTCGAACCCTGGGCTGGAATTAGCGAACGCCTTCGGCGTATTCATCCAAATTTCAAACTGAGACACTACCCCGACCTCGGTGAGTTATGAAACGCTTCGTAGGAAGGGTAAGATCAAATCACATCAATCGATTGCGGCGGAGAAGGCGCCCCTTCCTTTGGCTTATGAATGATCCGTAAAGAACTGATCAAGGGCGTCAATTGACAGTCCTTTGTAGGTTAAGTCGCTCGGCGTAAGTTCGGTCGTAGTCTTATTCGAGCAATGAGCGAGCACGTCGAGTAATGCTTGCTGGAAGTGTTGACAAAACTTCTCGATCTTTTCCGGACGGTGTTGCTTACGGCTAAAGCTGATGGAAGCGTGAAGGCGTTTACCCTCGATCCTGCAGCTCACTCCGAGTTCTTCCATTCGTTCTGACTGTAGGCTACGCAGCTTGCCGGGTGATTCGAAAACGACATCACTGGAGAGTTCTGCGTCGAACGGACCGTGATAGTTGAAAGTAATTTGCGGAGCGAGATTGAACCGCAAGTGTTTTTTTAGTTCCGGCTTCGTCAAATGCTTGAGCAAGCCGTGACCAATGCCATTGTGTGGCACACGACGAAGATTTTCTTTCACGTTCTTGATCAATCGCGACAGGTCCACAACCTCTGACAGGTCAAGCACAACCGGATAGATCGAAGTAAACCGACCAACCGTACGGCTGACGTCAAGATCCGGCTGTAACGGTTCGCGCCCGTGTCCTTCAATGGCGATCGCAGCGCGAGAGTGACCGAAGCAAGTAGTCACCGCCAGGCCCAGGGCCGCCAGCAGAATGTGATGGACCTCGGTATTGAATGCTTTGTTAGCACGCGTTAGCAGTACATCGGTTTCATCCACACTCAGAACGAACGACACCCGGTCTTCATCGCAGACGTAGCTTTGCTCGTCGTCTCCGTCTCGTTCGATTAATGGTACTGGCGTCGCTTCAATCGTGGCCCAGTAATCTGACTCCGCGAGAAACTGCTCGCTGTTGGCATAAACCGCGAGGAATTCAGACCAGGATTTGAACGAATCTGTTTTTGGTGGCAGCGTGAGCGCAAGCCCCTGGACGTGCTGTTGGTAAAGGGTTTGGAGATCCTCAAGCAGGATGCGCCACGACACGCCATCGACAGCCAGGTGATGAGCGGCGAGCACGAGCCGGTCGCCATCGGGCATGTGAATGAGCCCAAACTTCATCAGCGGTCCCGTTTCGAGGTTTATCGATGCCTGGATCTCGGTAGCTTTCTCTGGGAGCACTGCAAACGCATTATGCGTGTCCCGCAAGTCATACTCGACAACAGCCGGTGGCGTTTTCGCGTCTTCGTTGAAGAGCGTCAGGCTCTCGGCATTCAGTGTCAGACGAAGGGCGTCGTGATGTTGGAGTAGCGCGGCGAAGGCGGCTGCGAGCGCGTCAGCACCAAATGTGGTTTTGGAATGGAGCATCACTCCGTGGTTGAAATGGTGACGATGCTTTGGTGAAACCGTGCTGAGGAAATCCATCTGAAACGGCGCCGGCATCACTGGTCCAACCACCGGAGCTTGATCGGCTACCCGCTTTAGACGCCTGACCTGAGGAGCAAGAGCAGCCACCGTCGGAAACTGGAATAAGTCACGCACTCTGATTCCCAGACCTTGCTGGTGCAGGAGTGAGGCAATCTGAATCGCGCGAATCGAATCGCCGCCTAAGTCAAAATAATTGTCCCCAGTGCCGACATTCTTCAGGTTGAGGATCTGCTCCCATGCCTCTACTAACTTGCTCTCAATCTCGTTAGCCGGTGCCACATATTCCGTGGCCCGCTGGGTAGCGTCGGGTTGCGGCAGACTACTACGATCTATCTTTCCGTTCGGGGTCAACGGCAGCTCGTCGAGAGTCACGAAGATTGACGGCATCATATGTTCAGGCAGCCGTCGCTGAAGGTGCATTCGCAGCTCGCTGTTTGTTGGCGCTGAGGTACTCTGGTCAAAGGTAACGTACGCAATCAGTCGAGCTGCGCCATGTTCGTCGTCCAGTGTTGTTACTACCGATTCGCGAACCGCCGGATATTCACGCAGCGCGCTTTCAACTTCGCCGAGCTCGATGCGAAAGCCGCGTATCTTGACCTGGTGATCGCGCCGCCCGCGATATTCGATATTGCCGTCAGGCAGATAGCGGCCGAGGTCACCAGTTCTGAACATCCTCGCGCCGCCTTGCTTGCAGAAAGGATGCGGCACAAATTTCTCGGCTGTGAGTGTGGCGCGGTTCAGATAACCACGCGCGAGACCTTCACCACCGACGCAAATCTCCCCAGTTGCGCCCACGGGGACTGGCTGAAAATCGGAGTCGAGAATGTAAACATCGGTATTCGCGATAGGCCTGCCAATCGAAATCGAATTGAGCTCGTGAGTATTGTCTACTTCGTAGCACGTGACGTCCGCTGCCACTTCAGATGAGCCAAATAAATTGATCAGGTTTGTGTGCGGCAGTTGTTCTCTAAAGGTCGCTGCTAAGTGGACTGGCAGTGTTTCACCACTACAAACGCAATAACGCAGGTGGCCAAGCTTGCGCGGCAAGTCCTGACCGGTCTCGAGCATTACTCGCAGCAGTGAAGGCACCAGCACCAGGCGCGTCACTTGGTTAACTGAGAGCGCGTCGACAAATTGCTCCGGATCTTTCACCACGTCGTCAGGAATGATGACGAGGGGCACGCCTTGCAACAATGGTCCAAATATCTCCCAGATCGAATCGACGAAACTTAGCGAAGTTTTCTGACAACAAACCTCGCCGGCTGCAAACGGATACGTCCGCCACATCCATACAAAACGATTAACCGAGGCGCGATGTGTGCTTATCACACCCTTTGGTTGTCCGGTCGAGCCGGACGTGTAAATGACATGAGCAGCATTTTCGGCAGAAGTCAGGAGTGCCGGATCCGCTGCGCTCTGCTCGTTAATCCCCAGGGTTTCGAGATAAATGGTTTCAACCGCTGAACGCGGCAGCGAATCTCTGAACCGATGTTGTGTGAGTAACAGGCGAGCCTGAGAATCTTCAAGGATAAAAGAAATGCGCTCCGCCGGATAGTTAGGCTCCAACGGCACGTAGGCGGCTCCCGCTTTCAATATTCCAAGCAGCGCGACGATCATCTCGACTGAGCGCTCAACGCAGATCGCAACGCGCATCTCAGGTCCGACTCCGCGTTCACGCAGGTGATGGGCCAACCGGTTAGCGCGAGCATTAAGTTCGCTATAACTCAGGCGTTCATTGCCGAAGACGATTGCCAACTCATCCGGAGCGCGGGCTACTTGTTCCTGGAATATTTGATGGATGGACTGTTTGTGTGGGAAAGCCGTTTGCGTGTTATTCCAGTCGACCAAAACCTGCTTTTGTTCGGCAGCGGTCATCAAGGACAGGCTGGCAATCGGACGTTCAGGAGTTGCAACGATGGATTCGAGGAGCGTTGCATAGTGATTCAGCATGCGCTCAATCGTCGCGCGCTTGAAGAGATCGGTGTTGTACTCGATCTCAAGTTGCAGCTCATTTCGAACCTCCCAGAATCTAAAGCTGAGATCGAATTTACTGACTGGGTTATCAAACTCGAAATTGCTGGCCCTGAGATCTTCAATCATGGGAGACTCACTGTTTCCTGACTCAAGGTTTTGCAGCACTACGAACACATCGAACAGTGGTGAACGACTGGCATCGCGGCTGAGATGCAACTCGTCAACAAGGCGATCGAACGGGTAGATCTGGTGCTTGTAGGCTTCGAACGTCGTGGCCTTCACCTTGTCGAGCAACTTTCTGAAGCTGTCTTCAGCCGACAGGCGCGTTCGCAGTGCGAGAGTGTTGACGTAAAAGCCGATCTGTTCTTCCAGTTCCTGCCGCTCTCTGCCTGCGATCGGCGAGCCCACAATGATGTCCTGCTGAAAGGTGTAGCGATAGAGTAGCGCCTTGACCGCGGCGAGCAGCACCATGAAGAGAGTTGCTCCCTGCTGCTGTCCGAGTCGCAACGCGTCCTGGGTCGCGAGCGCAAGCATTCTGCTCACCCGATCACCGCGGTAAGTCTTAACCGGCGGGCGAGGGAAATCGGTAGGCAGCGCCAGCACCGGAACCTCACCGGCGAATTGCTGCCACCAATAATTCTGATGATCCTCCAGGTGCGCACCGCTGAGTTGCTCGCGCTGCCAGACCGCGTAATCTTTATATTGAATGCGCAGCGCCGGCAGTGGGTTTTCCGCACCTCGACGGAATGCCTGATAGCAGGTGAGCACCTGGTTCACCAGGTTAACCATGGACCAGCCGTCGCTGATAATGTGATGCATGGTGAGCACGAACAAGTATTGGTTGTCTTCCAGGCGCAACAAGCTGGCCTTGAGCAAGGGACCGCGGGCGAGATCGAAGACCGTGGCGGCGTCCTGATTAGCGCTGTCCCGGGCGGTAGTCATCCTGTCTGGATGATTACGAAGGTCGATGTGCTCGACGGCAAAAGGAAAGTCTTCGGCCGCGTGAATGCGTTGCATCGGCTCGCCGTCGATTTGAACGAAGGTGGTGCGGAGACTTTCGTTGCGGGCGACGAGGGCCGCAAACGCGCGCGTGAGCGCCGGCACGTTGAGTGTTCCCTCGAGCAGGTAGGCGCTACACATGTTGTAAGCCTTTAAGTCATCCTCGAGTTGATTCAACACCCAGAGACGGCGCTGCGCGTTTGAGACTTCATATAAAGAGCGTGGCGGCGCCGGAGCAATCTCAACGTATTTCGCAGGTTCCAACCCAGCTACGAACTGGGCGAATGCCTCGATCGTCGGGTGCGCGAAGAATTGTCGCAGCTCGACGCTGGCGTTGATCTGTTTTTGAATTCTGGAAACGGCGCGTGTGGCGATGAGCGAGTGGCCACCGATCTCGAAGAAGTTATTTCTGATCCCTATGTCTTTGTGGCCCAGGACTTCCTGCCAGATCTCGACCAACTGCTGCTCCAGCTGGTTACGTGGCGCGACACACTCCGCGTCGTGCGCGCCGTTCATGCTGGCGAGTGCCTGCCGGTTCAATTTGCCATTTGCAGTGCGCGGCAGGTCTGGCAGAAATATAAACGCGGACGGGACGCTATGGGCCGGCAGTTGTTGGGCCAGAAACTCGCGCAGCTCCCTGGTCTCGACCGGCTGGTTAGTGACCACATACGCACAGAGATAATCGAAACCATGATCGTCCTGCCGTGCGGCCACTGCTACATTCGTAATCGCGGCATGCGCGCTCAACAAGTTCTCAATCTCTTCCAACTCGACGCGAATGCCCCGAATCTTTACCTGCTGATCCTTGCGTCCGAGGATCTGAAAGGTACCATCTTTTAACAGGCGTGCCTGGTCACCAGTCTTGTAAATGATGTCCTGCGGGTCGTCGCTGAACGGATTCTGGATGAAAGCTTCGCGCGTTTGCTCGGGTTGATTCAAATAGCCCAGGGACCGAAATGGAGTACGAATGTAAATTTCACCCACAGTGCCGGGCGAGCAAATTCGCATTCGCTCATTCAGCAAGAGCGCCCGCGCGCCCGGCATCGGCTGGCCGATAGGAATGAAGGGGCGCTCCTGGTCTGAGGGCTTAACGAAGTAGAAAAATTTCGTCATCGTAGTTTCAGTTGGGCCGTAGAGATTGACCAACTGCACTCGATCGCCGAATACACTCATCCACTGCTTCACATCCGCAGGCAGCAAAGGCTCACCCGACAACAACACGTAGCGTAGCGCTTTGAATATTTGCGGTTGGATGCCGCCTTTGATGATGGCCCGGAACTGAGAAGGGATCGTGTGAATCAGATTAACGCGCTGCTGGTCGAGCCATTGAATAAGCGCAGTGGCATCGAGTAGCAACTCTCGATCGGGCGGTACACAGATGGTGCCGCCAATGGACAAGGGCACGAAAATGTCGCGTATGAAAGCGTCGAAAGTGGGAATGATGAGTTGACTGACGCGCGTGCCGGCCGGCAAACCCAGGGTGCGCGTCTCCCACTTGATGAAGTGCGAGATACCTTTGAGTCTGCCGCTGATGCCCTTCGGTTTTCCGGTTGAACCCGAGGTGAAGTAGATATGGCACATATCATCGGGCGCGGCGGCCAGAGCGGGATTACTACTATCGGTGAAGTGCGCAAACTCATCGCTGCTCAGGCAGACGACACGAGCACCGCCGCCGTTAGTCAAGCCGTTGATGCGATCGATGAAGCGCGTTTCAGAGATGAAGAGCTCGGGGGTGACGTCCGCCACCAGCGCCGCCAGTCTTTTCTCGGGCAAAGTCGGGTCGAGCGGGACAAAGACGCAACGTGACTTGAGCGCGGCGATGATTGCAGTGACGATGTCAATCACGTCTTCGGTGAGGATTGCGACTCTTGTCCCTGGTGTCAGGCTATGAGCGAGCAAGAAGTTAGCAAGTCGATTCGATCTGTCAGCCAACTCGCGGTAGCTGAGTGAAACTGCGCCGCGCTCGATGGCGGGCAGTTGGCTGAAGCGCATGGCGGCCTGGTCGAATAACTCTTGAATATTCTCGTCCTTCATCGTGCGCGCCTGTTCATTAAACTCTAATTATTTGGTGCCACGGCAGGACGGGACAGCTTTCTTTCAGCACCTCAATTTTGCGTGTGAAGTCTTCAAATACATTACTACCTTATTCCGCGCAGGCTTGGGAGGGGTTCCAGGTGATGAGGTAATTCATACTGCGAGAGGTAGCCAATCGATGGCCTTGATCAAAGCAAATTAGCCCCATTGTGTGGTTTCGACGTACGCAGCACTAGCACGCAGACACATAATTATCTGCTGAGGACGAAACCAAACGCAATAACCAAACAAATTCCAAAACCTCAGGCCAACACTAGCCCTCCGGCAACGCTGAGGCAGGGTGAACTGCGACTATCTCGTCATATATACCTTCCCAGAAATCAACATACAGATCGAGATGCTCATTGAATCCTTCTGTCACCAGAGCCAGACTGGCCTCATCCTGAGCGTACTGCACCGCCGCCCGCAGCGATTCATCTTTGTGATCTTTTTCCGCGGCTCCGATGTGCACGTAATAGTATTCGCACGCTTCATGAAACTCATCGGCGTTCGACCACAACGGAAGGTAATTTCTCGCACCATCGTAAAGTTGTCGGAGCATTGTGTAGGCCTGCCACTCCTGTGCTAATTGCGCCCCGACAGCTACCTGCGGACTCTTGTTGCCATACAACCTACGCTCTCCGTCATTGAATCTGCGCGTCGAGGGCAGCTCCTCCAGCGTCTCCTTCAGATAACTTCTATCCAAGGCTCCCTCATGTCCCAGCTTGCGTGCCAGCTCGGCAAAAAAGTTATCAAACAATACAGAGTGAAGCTTTTGCGGGTTCCCATAACCCATTTCTGAAAAGAGGGTCTTGCAATGTTCCGTCTTGGCTTCCAGATCATCCGTGACGAGGATGATTGCTGCCATGGCGTTTGGAAACTCAATGATGAAAGACCCGTAGTTCCGGCAGAATACCTGGAGACCTTCGACGGTTAAGGGTCCGCTCATCCACCGCTTATAGAAGCGATTGTTCACTGCACGATGGGACGCAATGCCTGCTGTTAACTGTCCGAGACGTTCTCTGACAGTATCAACTGAGAAAAGTTCAATTTCATTTAGCATGAAGGATGCTCCTTACTAGAAGTGAGGGCTGTTACCCGAGTTAAAGCAGACGTAAGAGCCGGACTATGACGAATCGATGGCGCTACTATCTTACGTTTGCTCAGTTAAGCAAGCTGCAGCAATTGGGAGACACCGCGGTTTGGAATTCTCTGGGGAGCCTCTGTGGTTAGAGTTATGACCCCCAAGTTAAGCAGGCCGGGGCGGCTCTGGAACAATCCCTTCCGCTGCGAGCCTTTCCTCTGCTTCTGCTTCTGACAGAGTATCCAACTCTTTTAAAAATAATGCAATCTCTTCAAGACTGCCCGGACTCTTTTCTTCTCGAAGCATACTCTCAACCATTCCGGCAATCGTCGGTGTTTCAAAAATGATTTGTACAGGCAATTGCAAACGGAACGCCTCATTGCTTCGCGAGACGAGCCTGGTCGCGAGCAGGGAATGCCCGCCTAGTTCAAAGAAATCATCGTGAATGCCCACCTGCTCTACTTTGAGAAGGTCGGCCCACATGCGAGCGATCACTTCTTCGAGTGCTGTTCGGGGAGCGACTGGGGCCGCTTCGATTTTCCGGTTGGAATGATCGGGTTCGGGCAGCGCTGAGCGGTCCACTTTCCCATTCTGCGTCAAGGGCATCTCTTCGAGTAATACAAAAGCGAAGGGCAGCATGTAGTCAGGCAGCTTCTGCTGCAAGTAGGTGCGTAACTCACCAGGCGCCGGGGCGACTCCCTCCCGGGCGACGATATAAGCCACTAAACGCTTATCCCCCGGTGCGTCCTCTCGCGCCAGCACAACGCTTTGCCGCACCGAGCTATGGCTGAGCAATACAGCTTCGATCTCGCCCAACTCAATTCGAAAGCCTCGAATCTTTACCTGACCATCAAGACGTCCGAGATACTCAATTTCTCCATTGCGGAGACGACGCGCCAGATCGCCGGTCTTGTAGAGACGCTCACCAGGCTTACGGCCAAACGGATTGGCAATGAAGTACTCAGCCGTGAGATCGGGTCGGTTCAAATAGCCCCGTGCCAGACCATCGCCACCGATGTAAAGCTCGCCCGGCACGCCGATCGGAACAGGCCGCAGGTGCTGGTCCAGGAGATATATCTGCGTGTTGGCTATGGGACTTCCAATAGGAACTGGTCCGGATATCGAGGTTCCAGCAGGGATCTCGTAAATACAACATCCGACCACCGTCTCCGTTGGTCCATATTCATTAATGATTCGGGTAACGGGGGCAAACTCGCGCCAAAGAGAAAGACTCTCTGCCCAAAGCGCTTCGCCGCCAATGACGAGGACCCTGGTCCGTCCCGCAATTTCTGCGGCCGGTAACACCTGGCCCACCGCTTCCAGGTGGGCCGGGGTGATTTTGATAAGACTGAAATCGCTGCCTTCGCGCAGGACGGCAGCAAGCCCTTCAATACCTGGATTCTCAGGGAGAAGTAATACGCTTCGTCCTGCTAACAAAGGAGCGAACAGACTCGTGATAGTGAGATCGAATCCGATTGACGAGTGGACGAGGGAGCCACATCCATCTGCGACCTGGTAGGCTTCAACACACCAGTTGAGATAGTTGACGAGACCTTGATGAGGGATCATTACACCCTTGGGTCTACCTGTAGATCCGGATGTATAGATTACATAAGCGAGATTATCCTTAGTGGCGCCGCTCTCGAGATTTTCCGGGTTCTCTTCGGCAATCCTGTCCCAGTCCGCGTCCAGGCAAATTAGCTCTGCCTGGAGTTCGGTGAATCTTTGTGCCAACCGCTGCTGCGTCAAGAGCACGGGCACAGCCGCGTCCTGCAACATAAACGAGAGCCGCTCCCCTGGATAATCAGGATCCAAAGGTATATACGCGGCTCCCGCTTTGAGTATTCCCAATAGACCAACAACCATTTTCTCAGAGCGCTCCAGTGAGATGCCGATACATGTCTCTGGGCCAACGCCTTTCGAGCGCAAGTAATGGGCCAGTTGATTGGCTTGTTGGTTGACTTCGGCGAAGGTCCAGTGCTGATCGCCGAATACGACAGCCACATTCTCCGGGGAGCGCCTGACCTGTGCTTCGAAGAGTTGGTGGATACAATCTTCCCGAGGGTACTCTGCTTCGGTCTGATTGAAGCTGACGATCAGTTGCTGTAGATCCTTGTCAGCCAGGATCTCCAATTCACCGACCGCAGCTTCCGGATTCGCAATCGCACTCTTGATGAGCACCTCGAAGTGTCGACCGAGTCTCTCAATTGCCTCTCGTTCATAGGCTCTCGTATCAAACTCGAGTTCAACCGCCAGAGTTTGCTCACCGGTGACATAACTCAACCTGAGTTTGTGATCTCCTGTGCGCACGTGCAGTTTTTGCAGCGAGAAGTTCACTTCTTCGGCGCGCAGCTTCTTTCCAAGCTCTACGCAGGAGAAACTGATCGCCTGTCCCAGATCCGTATCGGCTTCTCCGGTGTAATACTCCTGCCATTCTTTTGCCCCGTGCACCGCCTCATGCACAGCTCGCAAAATTTCACTTAATCGCATGTTTGCGCTCACGTGCGCCCGCAGCGGCACCGATAAAACAAACAGTCCCAGCGCCTGATCCAATTCTTCAAGTTTGCGGCCGCTTATCAGGGTGCTGACCGAGATGTCTGATTGCCCACTCAGACGCCATAGCAAAGTTAGCCAAGATGAAAGTATGAAATCAGAAACATCTGCTTCGTAAGCGGTTGCGACCGCTTCGATCCTGGAGTTCAGCCGAGGATCGAGCGGGAGCGTTAAAGTCGCCGGGGCAAAGGTCGTGTTGGGTCCGGGCTGAGTTTCAATTGGTAGTCTCAGAGGCGGAGCAGCCTGGCCTTGATTGCGCCAGTAGCTCCTGCCGGCCGCAGCATAGTCTTCCGTAGACTCGCTCACGTGGTGCTGCCACTCTGAGAATTGAAGATACTGAACGACTTCCTGCGCGATATCTTCATCACGCACGGCTGCCGCGTAACAACGATTTAATTCATCAACGAGGTTCTTCAGCGTCCAGGCGTCAGCACAGAGCGCCGGTAAGCCGATTAGCGTTACGTGTTCCGATGCCGAAAGACTCAGCAAGACGACGCGCAACGTTGGGCCGGCAGCCAAATCAAACGGCTCGTCTCTTTCTCGTCGGAATTCTTCTTCCACACGAGCGGTTTGGTCTTGCCGGCTCATCTGCGTGAGGTCAACCGTGCGCCACGAAGGCACATAACTCTCACCGATTACTTGTAGCGGAACCGTCATGCCGGGCTGGCGTTGGAAGGTTGTGCGAAGAATCTCGTGACGCTCTATAACAATCTCCAGGGCCTTCTGCAAAGCTTCTATTTTGAGACTTCCCTCGAGCAACACTGCACACTGCGCACGAAAAGTAGTACCGGCCGGCTGGCGCAACCAGAGCTGTCGCTGTTGCGGCGAGAGACGATAACCTTCTATGACCTGATGAACCATCTTGCTCCGCTCAGAGCGCCAAAGGCGCGCGATATGTTCAGAGAGCGCCAAAGGCGCGGGATATTTCAGAGCGCCAAAGACGCGCGATATGTTCAGAGCCCCAAAGGCGCGCGATATGTTCAGAGCGCCAAAGACGCGCGATATTTCAGAGCCCCAAAGGCGCGCGATTTCAGAGCGCCAAAGGCGCGCGATATGAAAGCCAGGGGCAAGCGCGAAGCGCGTCGCCCCTGGTTACTAACAGCCTAAAAAGATTGAGGCCTGAAGGGCCGAAATACGATCCGCTATTACGCCCTTTCAGGGCTGGTATAGATTTTATTTGCTTACCAGGGGCGACGCGCTTCGCGCTTGCCCCTGGCTTTCATATCGCGCGCCTTTGGCGCTTATAATCGCGCGCCTTTGGCGCTTATATGTCGCTCCCTAAACCTTATATGTCGCTCCTAAACCTTAAACGTCCGCGTAGCTCAGCATCTCAGCCATCGCCACCAACATCGTGCGCTTTCCAACAAATGGATTACGTCCATGCGCGGTCGAGATGTTGTCTACCAGAAGGATGTCATTAGCCTGCCAGGGAAAGCTCACTTCCAACTGCCGGTAGACTTCCAAAATTTCCGCCATCACAGAGTCTTCAATCGGACTGCCGTCACCGTAATAAGCATGACGCGGGAGATCTTCCTCCTTAAACTGCGACAACAAGGATCGACGAACTGCCGGCTTCAAACATGAGATGTGCCAGTGCTGAATCTGATTGAACCATGACATTTCGCCTGTCTGGGGATGCCTGATCACGGCCGGCCGCACCTGGCGAGTGATCAAACCATCGTTCTCCTTCCACTCAAACTCTATCCCGGCTTTTCGGCACTGGTCCTCCACGACTGATTTGTCTGTCGTCCGAAAAAGAGTTTGCCAACTGAGCCCGAAACCCTTCCAGTGATTGCGGACATACATCACTTTCTTTTCTTCGAAGCGCTGTCTGATTTTAGGATCGATGAGGTTGTAGACTTTGCGACTATCAACAATGGGTGTCTCTCCTCCCTCAGTCGGGGCTTGGAGACAGCAGAACCAAATCTTCGCCGGCCAGCGATAGTTGAAAGAGTTTTCATTGTGCCACAGTAGTTGTTCTTCAGGCGGATAGAAGACCGGTGTGTAGACGTTGCCGGCGACCTGCTCCCGCGGATGTTCGCCGTTTTCATTGAACAGATCCGGCCGAATGGCACAGGCGAAGCGCTCAAACCGCGGCGCGTCGCGCACATCGAACCCGCGAAACAAGAGCGCGCCGTGCTGCAACAAACTACTCTCGATAAATTTCAAATTGTGCCCCGCCCACTCTGCCGGATCAACGTCTTCGATCTCAGGCTGAAATACGAGCGGCAGCGTTGACCCGGGCTGCAGGTAACTCGTTTTGACCAATTGTTTTGGAGATAGATTGACAGCCTTAGGTTTAATGCTCTTGAAGCTCTCGAGACCGAATACTTTGTGCTCTGTCCTTTTCATCTTTTCCTGTTGCCTCTCGTTTTCAGTCAACACTTCCTTGAGCACGCTCAGTCTTGCATCGGGTCGTGACGCGACGTATCTCAGGAGCATTTCAAAATCCCCAGTTATACGCGCGCTGCTGGTGGCGTCAAAGAGGTCAATATTATATTCCAAAGAACCCGCCAACCCCTGTTCCGTCTCATGCATGAAGAACGTCAAATCGTACTTTGTGGCACGAGGCTCAACGTCCATTAAACGCACAGTCAAATCTGATAACTCAAATGGCTGCTCCGGCATGTTCTGAAGTGTGAATAAGATTTGAAACAGCGGCGTGTGGCTCAAGCTTCGCTTCGGCTTGAGCGCTTCAACAAGCTTCTCGAAAGGTATCTCCTGATGAGCATAAGCTCCCAGGGCGACCTCTCTGACGCGAGCCAGTAACTCACTAAATGTCGGGTCACCCGAGAGGTCCGTCCGCATGACAATCTGGTTAACAAAGAGCCCGATCAATTTTTCGGTCTCGACCCGGTTGCGATTTGCGACGTCGGTACCGACGACGACGTCATTCTGCCCGCTGTAATAGCAGAGCAGTGCCTGGAACGCGGCCATCAGCGTCATGAAGAGCGTGACGCCTTCGCGCTGGCTCAACGCCCGGAGCGATACAGCCAGATCCTGAGGAAGCTGCAAGTGTTGATGAGCACAGCCGTGTGTCCGCACCGCTGGTCGCGGGCGAGCGAACGGCAACTCCAGCAGCGGAGGCGCACCCGCAAGTCGCTGCTTCCAGTAAGCCAACTCCTGGTCCAACACTGCACCTTGCAGGCTCTGACTTTGCCAGTAGGCATAATCAACATATTGGATCGGTGGGGTCTCGAGCGGTGATGGCTGATCCTTAGAGAACGCTTCATAGAGCGCACACAGCTCGCGCACAAAAATGCCGAGCGACCAGCCATCGCTGACTATGTGGTGCGTTGCTGCGAGCAGCACATGCTCCTGCTCATTGAGGTGCAACAAGCTTGCGCGCAACAGTGGACCGTGAGCCAGGTCAAAGGGCCGCTCAGTTTCCTCGATAGCCAGCCGCTGCGTTTCAGTATCATGCTCACTGCCAGAAAGACCGGTTAAGTCAAAAGTCCGTAGCGCCGTTTGCCGGATCGGATCGATCGACTGGAGCGGTTCTCCACCCGCATCAATAAAGACAGTCCGCAAAACCTCGTGCCGCCGGACGATCTCGTTGAGGGCTTGTTCAAGTGCTTCTACCTTGAGCGATCCCTGCAGGCGAAAGCCGACCAGCATGTTGAAAACAGTGTTACCGCGTTCAAGTTGGTCCATGAACCAGATACGCTGCTGTGCAAAGGAGAGCGGCAGCGGGCCTGTTCTATTTACCGGTACGAGCGGCAAGCCTGGCTCAGTCTGAGTTATCGCTGCAAGGATCTCCGACAGACCGGCGATTGTCGGCGACTTGAATAAGCTGTGCGGCGGCAATTCCACCTGAAAAACTTCTCTGAGACGTGAGATTACCTGTGTGGCTCGCAGCGAATGTCCACCCAGCTCAAAGAAGTTGTCATAAACGCTTAATTGATCTATCTGCAATACTTGCGACCAGATATTGGCAATGATCTCTTCTTTCGGCGTACGCGGTGGAACGAATCTTCCCGGCAAGTCCAATCTGCTACGACTGGGCGGAGGCAGAGCTTTGCGATCTACCTTGCCATTGAGTGTCAGAGGCATTTCCGGCAGCATGACATACCACATGGGCAGCATGTACTCAGGCAATTTCTCTGACAGATAATCGCGCATCTGTTTCGCGGTCGTCTCCTGCTGCGCTTCGGGAACGACGTAAGCGACCAGTTCTTTCTCGCCCGTTTGATCCTCACTTACAATAACAACCGCCTCACGCACTCCTGCAAGCTCTAACAGCCTGGCTTCAATCTCGCCGAGCTCGATGCGGAAACCGCGCACTTTGACTTGATTGTCGAAGCGGCCAAGGAACTCGATTTGCCCGTTAGGAAGAAAACGCGCCTGGTCACCAGTGCGATAGAAGCGCGCACCGGGTTTCTCGCTAAAAGGGTCGGGTATAAACCGCTCAGCCGTTAACGCCGGATGATTCAGGTAACCCGTGGCTAATCCATCTCCCCCAATTAACAACTCACCCACGACTCCCACAGGCACTGGCGCTAGCTGCTTATCGACGACGTAGAGCTCTGTGTTGGCAATCGGCCCGCCAATCGGCACCGTCCGGTTAAGACTCTCTACCTTGGAGACTGCTGACCAGATCGTGGTCTCGGTTGGTCCATACATATTCCACAAAGAACTACCTGCGCCCAGCAGTTGTTCGGCCAGGTCGAGAGGTAGAGCTTCTCCGCCGCAGAGCATCTTCAATCGCGAAGAGCCTTTCCATCCCGCTCCCAGCAACAACCGCCAGGTGGCCGGTGTCGCTTGCATCACAGTTACTTCATGTCGCTCCAGTTGTTCAGCGAGACGTTTACCGTCCTGGGCTTCTTCGCGACTCGCAATCACCAACCGCGCGCCCACAATAAGAGGCAGGAATAGTTCCAGTCCCGCGATGTCAAATGAAAGAGTCGTCACCGCCAGGAGGGTATCTGTGTCGCCCAGGCCGGGCTGCCGGCGCATCGAATTCAGAAAGTTAGATAGAGCCCGGTGAATTACCGATACGCCTTTGCTCCGGCCTGTGGAGCCGGAGGTGTAGATGACGTAAGCCAGGTTCTCAGGCCCGACGCTGCAACTCGGGTTGAGACTGCTGCGCTGGTCTATCTCGCGTTTGTGCTCCAACAGGTTGATTACTTCTATCCCGTGAGTCTCAACCGCTCCATTCGCCAGTACTAGTCTTAACCCTGCGTCTTCCACCATGTATGCAAGACGATCAGGCGGATAGTCAGCATCCAGCGGCAGGTAAGCTCCTCCAGCTTTCAATATCCCGAGGACGCCAATCAACATCTCCACGGATCGCGTCGTCATCACGCCTACCAATACCTCCGGCCCCACGCCCTTCTCGAGTAGATAGTGGGCCAACCGGTTGGCTCGCTCGTTCAACTCCCGGTAGGTCAGTCGTTGTTCTCCGCAGATAACCGCTTCCGCTTCGCCGCTGCGCTCCGCAGTCTCTTCCACCATCTGCTGAATGCACAGCCCGTCCAGACCTTCTTCCCGTGTTGCATTCCACTGCTTAAGTATTTGTTCGCTCTCGCTTTCGCTCAGCAGTTTCAACTCCGAAATCCGTTGTTCCGGAGCTGCCACGATGCTCTTCAGCAGATTGCGGTAATGACTACCCATTCGCTTCACTGTCTCGGCAGCAAACAAGTCGGTGTTGTACTCGAAGGAAACTGAAAGCGCGCCGTTCACTTCGGCCATCATCAGAGTGAGATCAAACTGTGACACATGCCGTTCGAGTGCCACCGGTTCAACGTCGAGCCCCCAGAGTTTGGTTTGTACTCCGGTTTCGCCAAGCGCAAACGACGCTAAATGTTTCTGGGTAGCAAGATGCGATTTCTGAAAGATGAATGCGACGTCGAAGAGTGGCGACCGGCTTGCATCGCGCTCAGGTTGTAACCTCTCGACTAGCAATGCGAAGGGGTAGTCCTGATGCCGAAAAGAGTTCAGGACTGTTTGGCGAACTTGCTGGAGAAAAATCTGGAAAGTCGGGTTGGCGGAGAAATCCGCGCGCAGCGCAACGGGGTTGACAAAGTAGCCAACGACATTGGCGAGGCCAGACCGCCCTCGTCCTGCCTCCATGGAGCCGACGATCAAATCATCCTGACCCGTAAGGCGATTGAGCAACACCTGAAAGGCTGCGAGTAACGTCATGAAGAGAGTTGCGCCGTTAGCCTCGCAATACGCTTTTATTGATTGCGTAAGCTCTGCATCGATTCGCAGCACTTCCAACGCGCCGCGGTAAGTCTGCACGGGCGGCCGCGTCCAATCCGTATAGAGGTCAAGCACCGGCAGCGGATCTGCCAATTGCCCACGCCAGTACTTCCAGTGTTCCTCACCTTCTGGACCAGACAGCATGGCCGACTGCCAGTTCACGTAATCGGAGTATTGGAAGTCCGGAGCTTTGAGCGTTGCCGGTGTGCCGGTCAACAGTGCCGGGTAGATGGTTTCGAGTTCATGGACCATCACAGCGAGTGACCAGAAATCCGTGATGATGTGGTGCATCACCAGCAAAAGTACATAGTCCTGCGCCGCGCGGGTGTAGAGGCAGACTCGCAGCAACGGTCCCTCGTCAAGTTTGAAGGGACGTTCAGCTTCAACGGCAAGGCGAGCATTTAGATCCGACTCGTCCCAGGTTGTCGCATCGTGGACGGAGAACGATAGACCGGCATGTTTCTGGATGCGCTGTACCGGTGCTCCATTTACAGTGGGAAAGGTCGTGCGAAGCGACTGATGACGATTCGCGAGTACCTGAAAGGCGTCTCGCAGGACAGTCGCGTTCACCGGACCAAGAATGCGCATGGCGTGGGCAATGTTGTAAGCAGTGCTGTCTGGTGATAGGAACTGCAGGAACCAGAGCGCACGCTGGCCGTAAGAGAGCGGGCTGTCGACAATGATCTCAGGCACGCGTGAAGGAAGTAGATCTGCGCTTGAAGACTCGGCAGTGAGCTCAGACATGATCTGCGCTGCTAGCTGCGTGATGCTCGCACTTTCAAACAACACGGAAACTGCCAGGCTTACGCCCAGACTCGCTTCGATACTGTGCGTCAGCTCCAGCGCCTGCAGGGAATCTAAAGCGTACCGGCCGATGGGTTCCCCCGCATTTATCTGGGCCGCATCAACACCCAAACTCGATGCCACCTGGGCCACAAGCCATGCCTCGATAGCGGCTGCACTCGGTTCCAGTGCCACGACAGACAGTAATTCTGTATCAACCCTTGTCGCATCGGGGGCCTTCCACTCGCTCACAACTGTTAGATTTCCCGAAAGGTATGCATCCCGGCTGGCGTGACGTTGGATCTTACCGCTTGATGTCTTGGGCAGACTTCGCGCACGTATCAGCGTCACAGCATAGGCACTCACTTCGTGCTGTTTCGCGACAGCTTCTCGAATGTCTTTGATTACCGCGCCGAGGTCGACGTCGCGTTGCGCCTTCACTTCCTGCACGATGACGAGGCGCTCCTCACCTGCGACATCAACGGAAAAAGCCGCGCCACCTTCAGGGAGCAACGACGGATGAGACCGCGCAACTGTCGACTCGATGTCTTGTGGATACAGGTTACGTCCGCGGATGATAAGCAGGTCCTTCAGCCGTCCCGTGACGAACAATTCGCCTTCGTGCATGAAACCAAGATCGCCGGTGCGAAGATAATGAGCTGATGGCGTGCCTGCCAGTTGGGCGTGAAAGACACGCTCGGTCTCTGACGGATTGTTCCAATACCCTTCTGCGACACTTGGGCCTGAAACCCAGATTTCCCCAACGTGGCCGGGCAGACATAAGGTTGACGTATTCGGGTTCACCACAGCGATCTCTTGCTGAAGCAGGCTGCGGCCACTGCTAACTAGCGATTTGCTTCCTTCCGCATGCGCCGAAGCTTCGATGACTTTGTCTTGCTCGAGGCCACTTGCATCAATTGTTTTGATGACTGGCAAAGCCGACTTTGCACCACCTGTCACAATGAGCGTGGCCTCGGCCAGTCCGTAGCAGGGATAGAAAGCTTCGCGTCGAAAGCCACAGTCAGCGAAGGTTTCAGCGAAACGATCCAACGTTTCTTTACGGATGGGTTCGGCGCCGTTAAAGGCCGAGGTCCAACTGCTCAAGTCGAGTTGTGCGCGCTGTTCGTGAGAAATCTTGCGCACGCATAAATCGTAGGCGAAATTTGGACCACCGCTGATAGTTGCTTTGTAGTGAGTAATGGCCTTGAGCCAGCGAAAGGGGCTTTGCAGAAAGGAGGCCGGCGACATGAGTGTGCATCTGTATCCACCATGTAAAGGTTGAAGGACGCCACCGATCAAACCCATGTCGTGATATACCGGCAGCCATGACACACAATGGCTATCGGAGCTGTATTCAAATGCTTCTGCGAGGAGGGCGGAGTTGTGCAACAGATTCCGATGACTCAGCATCACGCCTTTGGGAGATCCGGTCGAGCCGGAGGTGTACTGAAGAAAAGCAAGGTGCTCGGCACCCAGCGCCGGTTCCTGCCAATCCTGCGCGTGCTCATCTGCAACGGAGTCAGTTGCCATCACCCGCAACGACTTCAATTCGGTTGCCAGCAAGGGTTCGATTTTCGATTGAAAGACTGCGGTAGTAAGAGCCAGTGATGCTTGTGCATCCGCCGCGATGGCTTGAAGCCGTAACAAGCTCTGGTTGAGCCGTGGTGGATAGACAGGAACGGCAATCGTCCCCGCATAGAGACAGCCAAAAAAGGCGACCAGGTATTCAAGTCCCGGCGCGTAGAGCAATAGTGCGCGCTCGCCGGAATACCCGGAAGCTTGAAGCCAGGCTGCAACGGCGCGCGCGCGCTGGTCCAATTCTCCGTAGGTCAAAGTCAGTTCCGCTGCGTCACCGTCCGTCAAAAAGGTATAGCCAGGTTCATGCGGCTGTTGCCGCGCGCGCCGGCGAAGCACCTCGACAAACGTAGCCGGTTTACTGGACAGATGATCACGCATGATATGAGGTGGAGAGACTTAATGTACTCGTAAGGTTAACTCGGACCTTACTGGATTAGGTTCGGAGCGCCAAGAGCGCGACATATTTCTGAGCGCCAGGCGCGAGATATTTCGGAGCGCCAAGGGCGCGAGATATGAAAGCCAGGGGCAAGCGCGCAGCGCGTCGCCCCTGGTAAGCAAATAAAAACCCCGTACCAGCCCTGAAAGGGCGTAATAATTTGCGCGGGTATTTCGGCCTTTCAGGCCTCGACCTCTTTTATTCTTTGCTAACCAGGGGCGACGCGCTTCGCGCTTGCCCCTGGCTGTCATATCTCGCGCCGTTGGCGCTTTCTGGCTTTCATATCTCGCGCCTTTGGCGCTCTGTTAAGAGTCCTCGATCCCGATCCCGATATGACGAAGATGATGTTGCATATGCTCTACATACTCCTTCAAGAGCACGCTGAGGCTGATTGGTTCGGAGTCGTCGAGGGGAAGTGCAATGGACCAGTCAGCGGCCACCAAAGCTTCCGCTACTTTCAACAACTGATGGTTGAGAGCATGCCATAAATTCACAAGTTCTGCCCAGTCTCTTTGGTCATATGCATGCAACTGCACCCATCGTTCGCCATTGTATGGGAGCCAGGAGCGTTGCTCTTTCAGTTTTGCACGCACGATCCGTTCGTGATTATTGCTGGCCGAATCAATCAGGTGACCAAGTTCCTCTTTGGCTGACCAGGACTTCGAATCCGGTTTTGCGCTTGCGGTAACGTCGTCGAGCTCAAGCAGGCGTGCAGGTGCTACGGAGAGCAGGGAACGCAAAGTGGAGAGCTCCACCGGTGCTAAGGCTTCCATTTGTGAACTATTCATGGCAGCACCATACGCCGAAGGCGTTCACTAATTCAGCCCAGGGTTGCAGCGTAGCGTCAACCCTGGGATCAAAACATCATATACATTGAACCCTGAAAGGGTTCGCCAATCGCCTAACCCTTTCAGGGTTTGATCACATTGAAATCATTTCCCCAGGGTTCTCGCTACGGCTCGAACCCTGGGCTGAAATTAGCGAACGCCTTCGGCGTATTCATCAACCCGAAGCAGCATCTTAGCGCGAAACGCGGAGAAACTAAAAATAGTGTGGGTAAGCTAAATAGTCAGTTCTATTCGCCGCGAGCGGTTGTCGGCAAAGGCTAATTCTCCAACTCTTGCACCCGCATTGGCGAGCGTCTGGCGCATTTTTTCGAGCGCAATTGTGACAGAATCATATTGCGCATGATCAACAGCTTCGCAGAGGAAGAGTCCCAGACGCGTATTTTGCTCAAGGCAGGTAGCGCGTGAATCTCGATGATTGAACGACCAGCAGATAACCTCCGTGTCACAAGCATAAACAACTACACTCGGCGTCAGAGGCATGTCTTCACTGCGGCCGCCAAGCGGATGGAACGTGTCCTGCTCCGGATGGGCGTAACGAAGTCTCACCTCCATAGCCGGTAGCCGCTCCACGTCATATCCACCCATTGGCGCGAGGTGCGCGGCGGACAACGCGCAGTAAATATTTACGATCGGTAACGGCGTGACAAGGCGCTCTCCTCTGAGAACTCGTCGCGCCAGTTGTTCAGCACTGCTTCTGTAGCTCGAGGGTTTCAGCCCGGAGCGCCTGAAAGCATTTCGCCACGCAACGATTCGCGGATCAGCCGTGAGATTGTCTATAGTTAGTCCTTGTTCGATCAACACCGCACGCGCAGACTCCCACTGCGAAACTTGCGCGGGTGTCAGGTCGTTCATTACGTCAAGCCCTGCAGCCAGAAAGCCGCCGGTTCTGAGATCCGGGAAGCTCCCCAAAACGTGTTCGTCAATTTCAACCAGGAGTTTACTCATTGTCGGTAGTTTTAAGGGCCGATATTATGAATGCAAAGGAGCCGAGCTCATGCCAGAACAAGTCGGATATCGTTTAGGTGATGCAACGGTCGCCGAACCACTCGTCAACAAGTGGGTGGCGTGGACACATCTCATTCCACCAGTTCCTTATAGCCTGCATCTTTATCAATATCAAAATAACCTGCTGCAATCTTATTTGCGATATCCGAAAGTACATCTCCAGTCGTGCAAGAATCCCCAGTTACGTTACGGACCTTTCGTTGATATAGCGGTGGAAAGGGCGGGGGAAGTTAAGGATCTACTGGCGGCCACGAAAGCGCAGCAGACCGCGAACCTGGAATTGGCGGAAGCCCTCATCGAATTCCAGAATTTGCTCGCCAGAGAAGCTAAAGGTCAATCACTCGAACCATATTACGAGCGTGTTCCTGAACCGCTGCGCGGTTACGTGGAGCTTGTCTACGACTATCAACACAATCCCATTGTCAGACTCTTTGAGAGACTGCTTTATGAGAGTCCTTACTATCACAAAGAAATTCAGTCGTTCCGGATCTTTCAGCAAAAGAGTGATAGCTCGCGCTCGTTTTTCATGAGTACGCCGCGCCTTTTGGAGGAAGAACAGATCGATTGGATTACGCCATTCGCTGCTCCTCAGGTCGACGAATTCTTCAAGCTGGATTCTTCTCCAAAACCTCTCGGCTACATACGTGAGTTGCTTGGCCTCGAGGCTGGCGCTGAAGCGCGTTTACTGCCGATGCTCTCGACCGATTTCACGCCGCGGTCCAACTCGTGGGACGGCGCCGGAGCTCGCATACGTTATATCGGTCATGCCTGTGCCCTCGTCGAATTTAATGGCATATCTATCTTGACCGATCCGTGGATTGGAGTGATGCCTCAAACCGGTGGCACGCCGCGCGTCACGTTTGCAGACCTGCCTGAACGAATCGACTACGCCCTGGTTACGCACGGGCATCCGGACCATTTCGGACTGGAGACGTTGTTGCGTCTTCGTCATCGAATTGGACGGCTGGTAGTCCCCCGGTCTTCCCGGATGTTTTACGGTGATATTTCTTTGAAGCTGCTGGCTGAAAAGATTGGCTTCAACGATGTCGTTGAGCTGGAGATGCTTGATTCCCTCTCTCTTCCCGACGGAGAGATCATAGCGATGCCGTTCATGGGCGAGCAGGCAGACCTGCCGCACAGCAAAAGCGCATACGTAATCCGTGCCGGACATGAGCGCATCATGTTCGGAGCGGATTCGAATTGCCTTGACGTACAAATGTATAAGCACATACGCAGGATCGTGGGACCAGTGCAAACAATATTTCTCGGTATGGAATGCGTCGGCGCGCCGCTCTCGTGGATGTATCAACCTTTCTTTCCCATGAAGTTGGACCATAGCATTGATCAATCTCGCAGATTGCTGGGCTGCAACGCACACGGTGCGGAGCAAATTTTAGAAGCACTCGACGCCAGACAAATCTATATTTACGCCATGGGTCTCGAACCGTGGTTGGAGCATCTGCTGGGCTTGTCAGTACCGGCCGATTCTGTGCAAATCAAAGAGTCTCAGACGCTGATCCGCAACGCTCGCGAGAAGGGGCTTCTCGATGCAGAGCTACTCAAAGGAACAAAAGATATTTATCTCGACGGTTCACGAACAACAAACGTTTGAAATTTCGATGAATACGCCGAAGGCGTTCGCTAATTTCAGCCCAGGGTTGTCGCTGCGACAACCCTGGGTATGCAACAATAATTTTTTTTGAACCCTGAAAGGGTTCGCCAATTGCCTAACCCTTTCAGGGTTCCGTGACTATTATGTTTTGATCCCCAGGGTTGGCGCGGCGCCAACCCTGGGCTGAAATTAGTGAACGCCTTCGGCGTAATTACAAACCCTCGGTGTAATTACAAACACCCAGCGTAATTTCAAAACTGATGTACTACGCTAATGATTAGGACTTGACGTTTCCACTGCGGCTACTGCTACAATGCGGCAGTTGGAAAATGGCGTGAATGACGATTTGCACTCTGGCTCAGGGGTAAACAGGGTGGATCGTAAAACAAGCATTTCAGAAATGCTTGCGAACTCTCGTACACCGTCCCACTGCCATTGACAACTGAATAGTTTTTACTATTCCTTACGCAACAACGTCTCCTCTGATACTCGACATAGGACTTAACGCCTGGGGTAAATCGGCTGATTAAATTCTCTCTCTTGATCTCATCTTAGTGGCTCCTTGTGTCACAAGATCTAACGCAGGAGATATATAACTATGATCTTTGTTGGACAAGAGCTTCACGGGCTCAACCTGCGTGAATTAGCAAAAGTCCGCAGTCGCAACTTTCAAGCTAAAGTTGTAGTCGTGCTTTTCGTGACTGCTTCTTTGGTCACAATGATTCTCTTACTGCCAGGCTTCTGGTGGATCTTGCCATCGCTTTTGCTGGGTCTGGTGTATGCCCACGCGGTAGAACTGCAACATCAATGCTTGCACAATACCGCTTACCGGTCCAAGCGATGGAACCGCCTCGTAGGAGTTCCTCTCGGCCTACCGTTGCTGGTCTCGTTCTCGGATTATCAGAACAGCCACCTCAATCATCATCGACTGCTTGGTACACCTGAGGATAAAGAGTTTTTCAACTATGGCTACCGCAATCTGACGTCGTTGAGGGCGTTCATTCCTCACGTGTTCATGGTGAATCACTACTACGATGTCCTCGGGTATATTGCTCGTTCATCTTTCGGACAACTCGTCCGGGCCGGAGATGCAACACCGAAGATGGCACGGAGGATTCGCTTTGAATATCAATTGATGGCCATATTTCTCCTCGGGATGGCGGCGGTTACGATCATCTGGCCGAGCACGCTGGTTTTGAAACTGTGGGTGATTCCATTTCTAGTGGGTGTGCCGGGTCATGCTTTGATCGAGTTGCCGGAACATATGGGCTGCAATACTGCGGTGCCGGACGTACTGGGAAATACGCGGACGATTAGGGCCAACAAGCTGCTCGTCTGGTTTATGAACGGTAATAACTACCACGTCGAGCATCATTGGCTGCCGGGAGTTCCCAATGACAAGTTCCCAGTCCTGCACACTCATGTGTCCAAGCAGATCCAGTATCTCGAAACTTCGTACTGGTCGTTCTATTCACAATTCTTCAAGCATTTACGCCGCAAAACCGTGCATGGTGCGTGGCGCGAGCCGCAGTTGAACGTAACGGTGGCGGACGCTTATGAACAAACATATGGAGACAAAAACAAATAATCCGTCTGTGGAGTCATTGAGGTTTCTCAGCCCTGAGCAGGTGCGAGCTGTGAGAGAGCGGTTTGGCACTCCAGTCTTCGTTTACGATGAAGCGTCGCTGGAGCGCCAGGCCAAAATAATGAGCGGGTTTCCCAACGCTTTTGGCGTCACGCTCTACTTCTCTCTAAAGGGAAATTCGACGGCGGCGATTATCAAAATCTTCGACCGGCTGGGGTTAAGCTTTGACGCCAGCTCAATCTGGGAAGCATTGAAAGCCCTGGCCGTCGGCGTCGAGCCTGCAAAAATTCTTCTTACCGCACAGGAAGTGCCTGAAGATCTCCGGCAGTACACGGAACGTGGAGTGCAATTCAACGCCTGCTCGCTGCAGCAGCTTGATCAGTTTGGCAGGCAGTGTCCGGGTGCAGAGGTTTCACTCCGCGTTAATCCTGGTCAGGGAACGGGATTTATCAATCGTCTGACCAGCGGCGGATCGAAATCGAGTTTCGGCATCTGGCATGAATACATGGATGATGCCAAAAAGCTCGTTGAGAAATACGGGCTCAAAGTCAAACGCATTCATCACCACATCGGCTCCGGACATGATCCTGAAGCATGGCTCCGAATCGCTTCCTCGACACTCGAATATGCAAAACAGTTTGGTCCGGTCGCGGTTATTAATCTGGGTGGCGGCTACCGGGTCAAGGGTATGCAAAACGAAGAGGACATTGATTACCAGAACATCGGTGAGAGGCTGCGCGAGCTCTTTGAAAACTATGCGCGCGAGACTGGGGTCAAGCCGGTTCTGGAACTCGAGCCGGGAACTTTCATGGTTGCTAATTGCGGCTCGCTGATCACGAGTATTGTGGATGTTGTCGATACGGGCTCTAAAGGATATACCTTCCTGAAAATCAATGCCGGTTTGACCGAAGTGATTCGTCCTGGATTCTATGGCTCGTTACATCCGCTCGTGGGCCTCCCCGCGCAGGGACAGTTGCCGGCAACGGCCAAAGAATACGTGGTTACCGGACATACCTGCATCGCCGGCGACTGCCTGACAGTTGCGGTTCGCGATCCGGAAACCATCGTGCCCCAGTTGATCTCTGAAGTAGGGCCGGGAGATTTGCTGGTAGTAGAGCGTGCCGGCGGGTATTGCTCCAGCATGAACATGAAGAACTTCAACTCATTTCCCGAAGCGCCCGAAGTGTTATTGCGCAAGGACGGAAGCTTCGACCTGATTCGACACCGGCAGACGCTTGAACAGATGACTCAGAACGACGTCCTTCCCCAAGATCTTATGACCCCATCGGATCCTAAAGATGAAAGAGCTGTCGGCAACAAAGCGAGCGCTGTTTGAGGCATTCCTTGAAAAGGCAGGTCATAAAACTTCGCGCATCCCTCCCAGGCATGAGGATGGGGATGTAAGTCTGTCTTTTGCGCAGCAAAGGCTTTGGCTCGATCACCAGTTGATGCCCGATAATGCTTTTTACAATATGCCGGGACACGTGTGTCTGGAAGGCAAGCTGGATGTGACAGCCCTCGCACGAAGCATCAACGCGTTGGTAAGTCGTCACGAGGTGTTAAGAACAACCTTTCCGGCCAAAGAAGGACGTCCGGTACAAGTCGTTGCGCCCTCTCTGAACATAGAGCTGCCCGAATCTGATCTGCGCCATCTTCCAGACGAGGAGAGGGAAGCGGCGGCTTACCAACTCGCACTCGATGAAGCACGCCAGCCTTTCGACCTCGAGCGAGGCCCGCTGTTGCGCGCTCGTCTCGTGCGCCTGGGCGAAGAAGAACATATTCTGCTTCTGACTATCCACCACATCATCACGGATGGATCGTCGACTGAAATTTTCCTCAAAGAGATGGTTACGCTATATGAAGCCTTCGCTACTGCGAAGGTACCCTCTCTTCCTGACCTCCCGATCCAGTACGCTGATTTCTCGGCGTGGCAAAGACAAGAGCCGCAACGCAAAATTTTCGAGACTCAGCTTTCCTACTGGAGGCGCCAACTGCGCGCGCCTTTGCCGGTATTTCAATTGCCGGGTACACGCCAACCGGAGATAGAGACGTTTCACTCGAAGACACATGAGCTCGTCATACCCGCGTCCCTCACCAGTGCCTTGAGAGACCTCGCGCAGCGCGAAGGAGTAACCCTGTTCATGCTCTTGCTGGCGGGGTTCAAAACTCTCCTTTATAGATACAGTGGACAGAATGACATATTGGTTGGAACCGGGAGTGCAAATCGAACACGGCCCGAGATCGAAGGCTTGATCGGTTTCTTCGCTAACACGTTAGTGCTGCGCACGGAAATCAAAGCGACGGATCGTTTTCGCGATCTCCTGGACCAGGTCAGGCAAAACTGTCTCGCTGCTTACGCTCATCAGGATCTCCCGTTTGAGCTCCTCGTGGATGAGCTACGACCAACGCGAAACCTGCGTCGTAATCCGTTGTTTCAAGTGGCGATGGCTGTTCAGGACGCACCGCTCCGGACGCCGGACTTTGCTGGAATTAAGCTGAGGCCTTATGAAGTTGCAGCGGATTACACTATCTTCGATCTATATCTGTTAATTACTGATCGAGGGTCTGACCTGAAGGCCCAGTTGTCATATAACACCAGCTTGTTCGAGGAAAGCGTGACTAGGCTGATGCTGCATCACTTCAAAAACGTGCTGGAAGCGGTAGCCGCGGACCCTGAAAAGAAATTGCTGGACATCGCCTTACTGGATGAAGAAGAAAAACCCTTATCGCGTGCCCAATCGGTTAATTTAGACATTTATGCGAGCGAACAATTCGCTTAGTAATAGAGTGCCAAAGGCGCGGATATTCGCCAAAGGCGCGGAATATTCAAGCCACAAGCGCCGAAGGCGCGAGATATGAAAGCCACAAAGTGCCGAAGGCGCGAGATATGAAAGCCACAAAGCGCCAAAGGCGCGAGATATGAAAGCCACAAAGCGCCGAAGGCGCGAGATATG
>JADMIO011000761.1_pt1 | contig 40497 bp, 38 predicted proteins | sample 8958161 | NCBI WGS metagenome assembly JADMIO01 (sample SAMN16585339, study PRJNA669376) | soil metagenome | isolation source: Crop rotation soil | place: USA: Cullars Rotation, Alabama | collected 2011
AACACCACCGACGATGCCGAACCGACAACGGTCTCGACTTCCGGCTGCGGCTCCACCGCTGCAACCTGGACATCGGCCTCAGCCAGCGCAGCCTCAGACGGTGCGGCGGGCATATAGGCGTCGACCGGATTGGCAGTCGGCTGCGGTGCAGGCTCCACAGCGGCGAGGCGGACTCCATTCTGCTGGACCAGCGCCAGGCGCACCGGCTGGCCGCCATCCTGCACCGCGCGCACGCCGAGCAGCGAAGCAACCTGGTCATAGGCGTTGGTCGGGCGTGAGAAGCTTGCCCATTCCATGATCCGCGCATCGAGCTGTTCGGGCGAAACATCAACCGCAGCCAGCGTCCGCGCCTCTGCCCAGCGCCCGGCAAGGGCAAGGCTCAACGCCAGATTCTGGCGGGTCTTGGCATTAGCATCGGCAGCGCGTGCCGCAGGCGTCAACACTTCGATCGCCGCCACCGGGTCACCGGCCAGCGCCAGCGCGAGGCCACGATCGGCAGCCGGGATATGATCGGCATGGGTCTGCAGCGTCGAACGCGCACCTGCCCAATCGCCGCTCGCAATCTTGGCCAGCGACAGGTTCAGTGCGACGCGGCCATCTTCGGGATTGAGCGTCAGCGCATCGTTGAGCGCCTGTTGCGCCGAGGTGAAGCGGCCCGAGAGCATATAGGCCTGGCCCAGCAGCGCCCGATATTCGGCGTTCTGCGGATCGTTATAGACCGCCACTTCCGCCGCCTGCACCGCCTTGTCACCTTTGCGCGCGGCGATCGCCTTGCGCGCCTTGGCCGCCTCGCCTGCCGCCTTCTTGGCGTTGGGCGCTTCGGTGGCGAAGGCGGAGAGGCCGAAGCCGGACGAGGCTGCACCGCCGGCAATCGTGCCGCCCAGCGCAATGGCCGTCAGGCCGAACAGAAGTTTGCTACGCGTCTTCATGGTATTTCCCTCACCCATGATCCTTGCCCGGGCCGATCTGGCGGACGAGCGCCTCGACCTGGGGTTGCGATTGCAGAAAGGCGTCGAGCGCCTCGGTCACCAATTGTTGCGCCGAACGATTGGTAACCGCCGATGCCAGGCGCAGGCGCAAGTGGCGGTCATTATCGAGGCGCAGCGTGAACGCGGCCTTGGAATTCTTGAGTGCGGCGGCGCGCGGCGTCCGCACCTTCTTGGGCGCGGGCGCGGGCGCAGGTGCCGCGATCTTCTCTTCGATCGCTTCGATCTGGCGGAGTACCACAGGCTTTTCGACCGGCTGGGTCACCGCCACCGGCGCTTCGTCGCCCATGTCGTTCCAGCCAAGATCGTCATAGCTGCCGTTCGGCGAGAGGTTGACGAAGCCCTGCGGGCGCATCGCCGGCTTGGCCTGGCCCTTGCGCGCCAGCAGGCCGGACGACAGCGAGGCCATCGGTTTCGAGCTACCCATCATCAGCTCACCACCCGGCGGCCAAAGCCGCCTGCCGGGCGCGCTGCGCCGAAGTGATTGTGAACCGCGGCGGGCGCCGCAAACACGGTGCGGCGGAAATTCTTCTCGAGCCGGTCGGCAATGTATTGCCACAAGGCGATCACTTCACCCGACGAGCGGCTGTTCGGATCGATCTCCATCACCGTCCGCCCGTCGATCATCGACGAAGCGAAATCGGTGCGGTGGTGGATGGTCACCGGCGCGACGGTGCCGTGCTGCGACAGTGCTACCGCGGCGTCGGAGGTGATCCGCGCCTTGGGCGTCGCGGCGTTGACGACGAAGATCAGCGGCTTGCCCGCGCGGTCGCACAGATCGACCGTGGCGCCGACGGCGCGCAGGTCATGCGGCGAAGGCCGGGTCGGAATGACAATGAGTTCGGCGACCTGGATCACACTCTGGATCGCCATGGTGATGGCAGGTGGCGTATCGATCACCGCCAGCTTGAAGCCCTGCTGACGCAGCACTTCCAGATCGGCGGCAAGGCGCGCGACGGTGGTCTGGGCGAATGCCGGCAATTCGGTCTCGCGTTCGTTCCACCAGTCCGACAGCGAACCCTGCGGATCGATGTCGATCAGCACGACCGGGCCACAGCCCGCGCGCTCCGCCTGCACGGCCAGGTGCCCGGACAAGGTCGTCTTGCCGGACCCACCTTTCTGCGATGCCATCGCCAGAACGCGCATGTACCCCCTCGGATTTACTCGAAACCGATTGGTGAGATGCCACGCCCTCTCTCAAGAAGAAGTTAACGCGTGCCGTGGCGGGACGAACCCGGTTTCCGGATAAGGTAAGGGTTTCTTTCCCTTTGGATGGTTAACTGGCATTTATCCAATGTTGCGGGGGCGCAGGAGTCGGGTGGGATGAAGTCGATTTGGTTGGCCATTGCGGCGGGCGCGGTTCTGCTCGGCGCGCCGGTTTCTGCGCAGGACAATCCGGTCAAGGCCGGTGTCGATGCGTGGGAAAAGGGCGATTACAAGGGCGCACTCGCCCGCTGGCAGCCTGTCGCCGACCGGGGCGATGCTGACGCACAGTTCAACATCGGCCAGGCCTATCGTCTCGGCCGCGGCGTTCCCGCTGACCTCAAACAGGCCGAATATTGGTTCGGCAAGGCCGCGTGGCAGGGCCATGAACAGGCCGAAGCCGCTTATGGCCTGGCGCTGTTCACCAATGGCAAGCGCAGCGAATCCGTCACCTGGCTGCAGCGCGCCGTGCAGCGCAACGATCCGCGCGCCCAGTACGTCCTCGGCACCATGTATTTCAACGGCGATGCAGTGAACAAGGATTGGGTCCGCGCCTATGCGCTGGTCACCCGCTCCTCGCAGACCGGCCTCAACGAAGCCTCGACCGCGCTGGCACAGATGGACAAATATATGTCGCTGGCCGAGCGCCGTGAGGGCCTGACCCTCGCCCGCAAATACGAAGAAGAGTTCAACCGCGCACCGTCGCCGATCCTGCCGCCGGTGCAGATGGCCTCGACCGACAAGCCCTCGGCCCCGATCAAGACCCCGCCGCCGGTCGCCAAGCCGACGCCCAAGCCGGTTCAGGTTGCGGTCGTTACCAAGCCTTCGGCGCCCACTAGCACAGCTCCGATCCGCGACGGCGGCTGGCGCCTTCAGCTCGGTGCGTTCGGCGATCCCGCCAATGCCAAGAAGTTGTGGAGCCAGGTCGGTGGCCGCTTCCCCGGCCGCCAGGTCTATTACGTGCCCTATGGCCGCCTGACCCGCGTGCTGGTCGGTCCCTTCGCCAACAAGACTGAAGCAGCCAGCGCCTGTGGCAGCGTCAGCCCCTGTGTGCCGACGCAATAAGGAAATTTCACAGCCCGTGTGATTTTGCCGGGCCCCACGCGAATAACCCGTCCGAGACAGGGGAAGTTGCGTGGCTGAGATGGCGGACAGAGGGCAGGAAACGTTTGCGGCATTGATCGATCGCCATGCGGGCATCGTCCGCAAGGTGGCGACCACCTATTGCCGTGACGCCAATGACCGCGCCGATCTCGCCCAGGAAATCGTCGCCCGGCTATGGGCGGCATGGCCGCGCTACGACAGCGCCCGCCCCTTCACCACCTGGATGTACCGCGTCGCCCTCAACGTCGCGATCTCGCATGTCCGCGAAGTGTACCGCGACGCGAAGCATTTCGTGCCGCTGGATGAAGACCATCACGCGCTCGCCGCCGATCCGATCGACTATGAAGGCCGCGACGCCCTCGAAACGCTGATCGCCGCCCTCGATCCGCTCAACCGCGCCTTGCTGCTGCTCTACCTCGACGACCGCAGCCACCGCGAAATCGCCGAAATCCTCGGCCTCAGCGAAACCAATATCGGCACCAGAATAGCGCGCCTCAAGCAGCGCATCCGCACCCATTTCACCGAACAAGGAGCCTGAACCATGGAACTCGATGACCTCAAGCAGACGCTCGCCCGCCTCGATGCCCAGTTGGAGGAACAGGCAACACTCGGCGCCTTTGCTTTCCGCCGCGCCGCCCGCGATTCCCTCGGTGATGGCCTCCGTCCCTTCTACCGCGCCCAGACTTGGCTGATCGTATGGGGCGTGATCAGCGTATTGGTGGGGGTCGGCGCATGGCGCAGCGCCCAGCCGATGGGCGGCCTGTTCATCAGCGGCCTGGTCATGCACGGCTTGGGCGCCGCGATGATCGCGTTCGGCGCGGTGATGAAGACCCTTACCGCCCGGATCGACGCCAGCGGCCCGGTCCTCGCCACCCAGAAGCGGCTGGCGGGTCTGCGCCGGCTCTATATCGTCGCCGGCATCGTCCTCGGCCTGTCGTGGTTTGTCCTCTGGGTACCGGCGATGATTGCGCTGTTCGGCGTGTTGTTCGCCATCGACATCACCGTCGCTGATCCGGCGCTGTGGCTCTGGATGTGCGCTGGCGGTACCGCAGCGATCTTGGCAGTCGGCGCAATCTATCAATGGGCCCGGGCATCCGGGAAAACCGGTCTCGCCCACGCCTTTGAAAACGCCTTCACCGGCCGCCATCTCAGGCTGGCACAGGCCGAACTCGATCAAATCGCTCGCTTCGAGCGAAACTGAGGCTATGCGGGCAACGAACGGCAAGGGGTTTCGTTGGGCGGTGATGATCAAACAGCTTTTGGCCTCGGCCATCCTTGCCAGCGCATTCCTTGCCAGCCCCGCCTTCGCGCAATCGGACGAGAAGGCGGATGACAAGGAGCCGAGGCGCACCCGCATCGGCCTCGGCGCTCAGATCGCGCCGAGCTTCCCGGGATCACGCGAGCATTCGCTGCGCCCCTATTTCGATTTCTCGCGCGCCAAGGGCGACAAGCCCTTCGACTTCGAAGCGCCCGACGAGAATATCGGGCTGGCGATGGTCAAGAAGGGCGGCTTCCAGCTCGGTCCGGCGATCAACATCGAAGGCAAGCGCACCCGCAAAAAGGTCGGCAGCAATGTCGATGAAGTCGGCACGACGGTGGAAGTTGGCGGCTTCGCCCAATATTGGCTGGCCCCCGCCTTCCGCATCCGCGTCGAAGCCCGTCAGGGCATTGGCGGCCACAAGAGCCTCGTCGGCTCGGCTGGTGCCGATTACGTGATCCGCGACGGCGACAAATGGCTGGTCTCGCTCGGCCCCCGCGTCAGTTTCGCCGAACAAAGCTATCAGCAGGCCTATTTCGGCGTAAACGCCCGCGAAGCCACCGCCACCGGCCTGCCGCTCTACCGCCCCAAGGGCGGCATTCACGCACTGGGCGCCGTCGCCGGCCTCAACTATGCTCTCAGCAAAAGCTGGGGCCTGATGAGCTTCGCCAAATATGACCGCCTGACCGGCGACGCCGCCGATTCCCCGCTGATCCGCCGCTACGGCAAACGCGACCAGCTCTCCGGCGGCCTCGGCCTCACCTACACGTTCGGCAAGGACATGCGCTAAGCGCTCACCCCCGCAAAATCTTCGCCATTGGCCGGCCCTTGGAGAGTTCGTCGATCAGCTTGTCGAGATAGCGGATCTCGCGCATCAGCGGCTCTTCGATCGCCTCGATCCGCACCCCGCAGATCGTGCCGGTCACCAGCGCTCTTGCCGGGTTCATCGCCGGGGCCGCCGCGAAGAAATCCTGAAAGCTGGTCTTGTCCGCCAGATGCCGCTCCAGCGCCGCCTGGTCATAGCCGGTCAGCCAGCGGATGATCTCGTCGACCTCGGCCTGCGTCCGCCCCTTCTTCTCGGCCTTGGCGACATAATGGACGTACACGCTGGCGACGCTGATCCCGTAGATGCGATGCCCGGTCATTTGCCCTCCACGACATTCTCGTCCGGCGGTGGTGGATCTGAAAATTCCGGCCAGCGCTCGATCGTGCCGCACAGATCCTTGTCGCGGCAGATCGGCGCGCGCTTCATTTCTGTGATCACCTCACGCACCGTCTCGCAATCGGCATCCTCGGCGATGCTGAGTATAATGTGCGATGGCAGCACGCCATCTTCCTTCGCTGACAGGCCCAGATAGGCGTGAAGTTGCGCAGGGGTTATCGTCGTCCCGTTCCACACAATCTCGCGCTTAGTCAGCCGTATCCCGTTACGCGGAACGTCGGTTTCCATCAGGCCGCCCTCCGGCGTCCGCCACGTCTCCGGCAACGGCACGCACATCGCGCCGTGCGGCGCTTCGCCGCACCCCGCCAGCAGCATAAACGCCGCCGGGATCGTGATCCTCAAGCCGCCCATTCCGCCTTCGGAATGCCCTGCGCATAGAGCAGCGCCGTCAGGTCGCCATGATCGATCCGCGCCCCCGCCGCCGTGGCGACAATCGGCTTGGCATGATAGGCGACGCCCAGCCCCGCCTGCTTGATCATCGCCAGATCATTGGCGCCATCGCCCACCGCCAGCGTCTGTTCGGGCGACAGGCCCAGTTCGGCGCGGACCGCCAGCAGCGTTGTTTCCTTGGTCGCGCTGTCGACAATCGGTTTGGTGACCGTGCCGGTCAGCCGGGCATCGGCGATCTCCAACGTATTGGCGATCACCCGCTGAAACCCCAGCCGTTCGCCCACCGGCCCGGCAAAGCGCGTGAACCCGCCCGACACCAGCACCGTCGTCGCCCCGCGCGCCGCCATCGTCTTCACCAGTGCCTCTGCGCCAGACATGTTGACGACCCGCTCCGCCAGGCAGCGGTCGATGGCGCTCTCCTCAAGATCCTTGAGCAACGCCACCCGCGCATCGAGCGCCTCGGCGAAATCCAGTTCCCCGCGCATCGCCGCTTCGGTCACCTCGGCGATCTGCGCCTTGATGCCGGCATAATCAGCCAGTTCGTCGATGCATTCGACGGTGATCATGGTGGAATCCATGTCGGCGACAAGCAGCTTCTTCTCGCGGCCTTCAAGCGGCTGGACAATCACATCCAACTCCAGATCGATTCCATATCCACCCTTCGCGATCGCTAGGGTCCGCTCCTTGATGGCACTGGCCCAGCCGGCGCAATCGGTGAGGTCAGCCGGTGGGATGAACCTGATGTCTCCAGCATAGTCCTCTTCTATCCAGCCTATACCGTCCAACTCCGCCACGGAATCCTGCTCGAGCTGATACGCCGTCTCGTTGAGAATTCCGTAGTCGCCCAAACCATGTGCTATAAGCGTTGCGATAAACATGACCGACCCCAAACTCCCGAAGGTGGCGCTAATCGCAGGGCCGACCGCGAGCGGCAAGTCCGCACTCGCGCTGGCGCTTGCCGAAAAGCATGGCGGCACGATCATCAATGCGGATTCGATGCAGGTCTATGCCGATCTCCGCATCCTCACCGCCCGCCCCAGCATCGAGGAGGAAGCCCGCGCCCCGCACCGGCTGTTCGGCCATGTCGATGGCGCCGACAGCTATTCCGCCGCGCGCTGGGCCGCCGAAGCCCGCGCTGCGATCCACGCCGCGCATGAAGAAGGCCGCCTGCCGATCCTGGTCGGCGGCACCGGCCTCTATATGCGCACGCTGATCGACGGCATCGCTCCGGTGCCCACGATAGACCCCGCCATCCGCGCCGAAGTCCGAGCCACGCCCGTCGGCGACGCCCATGCCCAGCTTGCCCATCTCGACCGCGCCTCCGCCGCCCGCCTCCATGCCAACGACACCACCCGCGTCGCCCGCGCGCTCGAGGTGGTCCTGTCCACCGGCAAGCCGCTCTCCGCATGGCAGGCGCACCGCGAAGGTGGGATCGGCGACGAGGTGGACATCACCACCATGATCCTCCTCCCCGACCGCGACTGGCTCGGCGAACGCATCGACCGCCGCTTTGGCTGGATGGCCGATACGGCGCGCGAGGAAGTCACCGCCCTGATTACCCGCACCGATATCGCCGCCGATGCCCCGGTGCTGCGCGCCATCGGGGTGCCCGAGCTTGGCGGCCTGATGCGCGGCGAGATCGACCTCGCCCAGGCCAACGCCGCCGGGGCGCTGGCCACGCGCCAATATGCCAAGCGCCAATATACCTGGTTCCGCCGCGAACCGATCATTGCGCACCGCACAATCGAGACAGATACAAACATATTACTTGATATTTTTGAAACTAAATGTCTCATATAAGCCTTGACGTAACATTTTCGTGCGACTAGCAGCGCCACTCCGGCGGTGTTAAGGACGCACCGCAGCAAGGAGTGACGACGTGGCCGAGAAGAGCGGAGCAGACATTCTGATCGAGGCGCTGACCGACCTCGGTGTGGAGGTCGTGTTCGGCTATCCGGGCGGCGCCGTGCTCCCGATTTACGATGCGCTGTTCAAGCAGGACCGCATCAAGCACATCCTCGTCCGCCATGAACAGGCCGCGACCCATGCCGCCGAGGGCTATGCCCGCTCGACCGGCAAGCCCGGTGTCGTGCTGGTCACCTCCGGCCCCGGCGCGACCAATGCCGTCACCGGCATCACCGATGCGCTGATGGATTCGATCCCGATGGTCGTCATCACTGGCCAGGTGCCGACGGCGCTGATCGGCACCGATGCCTTTCAGGAGGCCGATACCGTCGGCATCACCCGCCACTGCACCAAGCACAATTACTTGGTGAAGAGCCCGGCCGAGCTTGGCCGCACCATTCATGAGGCATTCCACATCGCCACCTCGGGCCGCCCCGGCCCGGTGGTCGTCGATATTCCCAAGGATGTGCAGGTCGCGACCGCGCAATATGCCGCGCCCGGCCCGATCCAGCACAAGACCTATCGCCCGCAGACCGAGCCCGATGCGGCGAAGATCCAGGAAGCGGTCGATATGCTGGCGGCTGCCGAGCGCCCGGTGTTTTACACTGGCGGCGGCATCATCAATTCCGGTCCCGAAGCCTCGAAGCTGCTGCGCGAGCTCGCCGCCCTCACCGGCGCGCCGGTCACGTCGACGCTGATGGGCCTCGGTGCCTTCCCGGCCTCGTCAGACCAGTGGCTCGGCATGCTTGGCATGCACGGCACCTATGAAGCCAATTGGGCGATGAATCAGGCCGATCTGATCATCGCGCTCGGCGCGCGTTTCGATGACCGTGTCACCGGACGTCTCGATGCCTTCGCGCCCAATGCCCGCAAGGTCCATATCGATATCGACCGTTCGAGCGTGAACAAGGTCGTCCGCGTCGATCTCCCGATCATCGCCGATGTCGGCCTCGCGCTGGCGGCAATGATCGACAGCTGGAAGACGCGCAAGCATCCCAAGCCCGATCTCACCGACTGGTTCGCCCGCATCGAGGGTTGGCGCCAGGTCCGCTGCCTCGATTTCCCCGAGAGCGGCGATCAGATCATGCCCCAGCGCGCCATCCGCGCGCTGCAGGCGGCGACCCGCTCGCGCAACCCGATCATCACCACCGAAGTCGGTCAGCATCAGATGTGGGCCGCCCAGCATTTCGACTTCGACGATCCCAATAAGTGGCTGACCTCGGGCGGCCTCGGCACGATGGGCTATGGCCTGCCCGCCGCAATCGGCGCCCAGCTTGGCAACCCCGATGCACTGGTCATCGACATAGCCGGCGAAGCATCGATCCAGATGAACATCCAGGAACTGGCGACGGCGACGCAATATCGCCTGCCGGTCAAGATCTTCATCCTCAACAATGAATATATGGGCATGGTCCGTCAGTGGCAGGAACTGACCTATCAGAGCCGCTATTCAGAGAGTTACAGCGATGCGCTGCCGGACTTTGTGAGGCTGGGCGAAGCCTATGGCTGGAAGGGCATTCGCATCGAAAAGCTGGCTGAGCTCGAAGACGGCATCCAGGCGATGCTCGACTATGACGGCCCGGTGATCGTCGATTGCCGCGTCGCCAAGCTCGCCAATTGCTTCCCGATGATCCCGTCGGGCGCCGCCCACACCGAAATGCTCCTCCAGTCCGCCGAAGTCAGTGGCGAGATGGACGACGAAGCCAAGGCTCTGGTCTAAGCTTATGCATATCAAGGAAGAAGCCCGGCAGCGGCATACGCTCGCCGTGATCGTCGATAACGAGCCCGGCATCCTCGCCCGGATCGCCGGCCTGTTCACCGCGCGCGGCTATAATATCGAGAGCCTGACGGTGAGCGAGATCACCGAAGACAAATCGGTCAGCCGCATTACCATCGTTACCTCGGCCTCCGATCATGTGATGGAGCAGATCCACTCGCAGCTCGAGCGGCTGGTGCCGGTCCACAAGGTCACCGACCTGACCGTCGATGGCCCGCACGTCGAGCGCGAACTGGCGCTGGTCAAGGTCGCCGGCACCGGCGATCACCGGATCGAGGCCCTGCGCCTCGCCGAGGTGTACCGCGCCCGCGTGGTCGATGCGACGATCGCCAGCTTCGTCTTCGAAGTCACCGGCGGCACCGAAAAGATCGACAAGTTCGTCGAACTGATGCGCGAGGTCGGCCTGGTCGAAGTCGCTCGCACCGGGATTGTTGCGATTTCGAGAGGAGCCGAAGCGGCTTAGTTTTCAACCAAGAAAAGAATAGCGGCCCGGGCGCCAAGCCGGGCGACGAAAGGGAATATCAAAATGCGTGTCTATTACGATCGCGACGCCGATCTGAACCTCATCTCCGACAAGAACATCGCCATCCTCGGCTATGGTTCGCAGGGCCACGCCCATGCCCAGAACCTGCGCGACAGCGGCGTCAAGAATGTCGCCATTGCGCTGCGCCCCGGCTCGGCTTCGGCCGCCAAGGCCGAAGGCGCCGGCTTCAAGGTGATGAGCAACAAGGAAGCCGCCGGCTGGGCGGACATCCTCATGATCCTCGCCCCCGACGAGCATCAGGCTGCGATCTATGAGACGGACCTCAAGGGCAATCTCAAGCCCGGCGCCGCCCTCGCTTTCGCCCACGGCCTCAACGTCCATTTCGGCCTGATCGAGCCGCCGGCGAACATCGACGTGATCATGATCGCGCCGAAGGGCCCCGGCCACACCGTGCGCAGCGAATATGTTCGCGGCGGCGGCGTCCCCTGCCTGATCGCGATCCACCAGGATTCGACCGGCAACGCCCATGACGTCGCGCTCGCTTACGCTTCAGGCGTCGGCGGCGGCCGCAGCGGCATCATCGAAACCAATTTCCGCGAAGAGTGTGAAACCGATCTGTTCGGCGAGCAGGCCGTGCTGTGCGGCGGCGCCACCGCGCTGGTCCAGGCTGGCTTCGAAACGCTGGTCGAGGCCGGTTACGCTCCGGAAATGGCCTATTTCGAGTGCCTCCACGAACTCAAGCTGATCGTCGATCTGATGTACGAGGGCGGCATCGCCAATATGCGCTACTCGATCTCGAACACCGCCGAGTACGGTGACATCAAGACCGGCCCGCGCATCATCACCGAAGAAACCAAGAAGGAAATGAAGCGCGTGCTGGCCGACATCCAGTCGGGCCGCTTCGTCAAGGATTTCGTCCTCGACAATCGCGCCGGCCAGCCCGAACTCAAGGCCAGCCGCATCGCCGCCAAGCGCCACCAGATCGAAACCGTCGGCTCGGAACTGCGCGCAATGATGCCGTGGATCGGCGCCAACAAGCTGGTCGATCAGACCAAGAACTGACACGATCAGGGCGGCAAGCCCTGTGGAGAGGAAGGCCGCGGACGCTCAGGCGTTCGCGGCCTTTTTCTTGTGGTCCTAGCTTGCGTCGAGATTCAGCCCAGGGTGCGGCGAAAATGGTGCTTGCCGGTGACCCGGAGCGCAGCGTGCTTAACCGGAAGCGCGGGCTAGTGCCATTTGCAGCCCGCCCTGGGCTGAATATCGATGCAAGCTAGCGGCACTGATTGGCGAGTTGCGCCGTCAGCGGATCATATTCGAGTTCGGGGGAAGCCTGGCTCAGCGCATAGAGCGAAACGCGCGGGCGGCGGGCAAGCAGGTGACGAAGCAGTCGCATCGAGGAACCCTCCCTAATTGTTCCGCTACCATATCCATCCCAGATTTACGGAAGATTACGCGCCCGATCTTTTTTGACTTGTCCGCCCCTCCCCGGCCAAGCTGCCGCGTGAAAGGGGATTGTACATGGAAGAACGCGAAGGCCGCGAAGGCGTCAAGCGGGTTGAGGCCTATACCGATGCGGTGATCGCGATCATCGTCACGATCATGGTGCTGGAAATGCACGCGCCGGAAGAGCCCGGCTGGACGGCGCTGATCCATATCTGGCCGGTGTTCACCGCCTATGTGCTCAGCTTCGCCTATGTCTCGGTTTATTGGGTCAACCATCACCGCATGTTTGCCCATGCGACGCGGGTGACCAACGGACTGATGTGGTCGAACATCGCGCTGATGTTCTCGCTGTCGCTGGTCCCCTTCGCCACCGCCTATCTCGGCGAGCATCATTTCAGCCAGCAGGCGACGTTGCTGTACATGGGCATCATGATGCTGCCGGCGATTACCTATCAGTGGCTGCAGAACGTGATCCGCCGCACCGGCGATCAGAGCGCCACCGCCCAGGACTATCACCGCCGCACCACCCGCAAGGGTTTCGCGGCCTCAATCGTCTATCTGTTCGGCCTCGCGCTCAGCTTCGTATCTCCGCCCGCCGGCCTCGCCTGTGCCGCACTGGTCGCGATCTTCTGGTGCCTGCCGCGCAGCCCGTTGGATCGGTTGTTCGCGAAGTAAGGAAGCACAAACAAAAAGGGCGCCCCGGTTTCCCGGAGCGCCCTTTTCTGTATCCAGCTTCCCCGGCTTAGAAGCCGAAGCGCACCCGCGCGCCATAGAAGCGCGGCATGCCCGGATAGCCGGCATAGTTGCCCGTCTGCTCCGGCACCGCGAAACCGGTGATGAAGTAGAACTGGTTGGTGGCGTTCTCGACGAACAGTTCGCCGCGGATCTTGCCGTCATTGGTCTGCAGGCCGATCGAGCCGTTGAGCAGCGCATAGCCCTTGTTGCGGATGGCGGTGCGGCCATTCACGTCCGGGTTGCTCGACGGGATGTTGACTTCGCTGTTGTAGCGCATGTCGACGTGCAGCAGGCCCTTCAGGCTGCTCGTCAGGCCCGGTTCCCAGGTCATCGCACCCGTGATGGTGTGCTTCGGCTGGTTGTTGAACTGCTTGCCTTCCTGGCCTGCCAGCGGCGTACCGGTGAAGTTGTTCGACTTGTCGTACTTCGCGCTGATCAGGCTGTAGCCGAACTGGAAGGTCAGGTCGCGCGCCGGGCGGACCGTCGATTCAATTTCGACGCCCTGCGAGATGCTCTTCTTGACGTTCTGGACGACGAAGTTGTTGCCCGCGAACACCAGGCTCTGAAGACCATAGAAGTTCGAGTAGAAGCCGGTGGCGTTCAGCGTGAACGCACGCGTCGGGCTGAACTTGAAGCCGGCTTCGAACGAGTCGTTGGTTTCCGCGCCGAAACGCAGATCGCTGGCCTGCGGACCATTGCCGCCGAGCAGGACCGAGTCGAACGTCGCCTGGTCAAGGTTGTAACCGCCCGACTTATAGCCATGGTCATAGCCGGCATAAACGAGCAGGCGCTCGCCGAACTTGTATGCCAGCTTGGCAGTGCCGGTGATCTCGTCGTCAGAGAAGCGATCGGCGTAATTGCCGTTGAACTCGTTGTTCACGGCCGGGTTGCAGCTCAGCAGGAACAGGTTGTTGAACAGGCCGAGGTTCTTGAGCAGCGCCGCATAGTTGGTCGCAGCGGCGTTGCCGGCACGCACCTGATCGAAGAACGCGCAGCTACCGGTGTTGTTGTTGATCGACGCGGTCAGGTTCTTGGTCTCATGGTTCCAGCGCGCGCCCAGCGTCAGCGACAGGCTGTCGGTGATGTTGACGATGTTGTGCGTGAACAGCGCGATGGCATCGGTCTTGACCCGGAAGTTATCCGGATTGTTGCCCTGGCCCGGGGTCACGCCCGGCAGCGCGGTCGTGGCGAGTGCGGCCAGACCGGCAACCGGCGTGGCCGAGAAACCGATCGAGTTGCAGGTTGCGGCCGGCAGCAGTGCTGCGGTGACGCCGACTGCACCACGATAGCAGGCAACCAGCGGCGCCAGCGCTGCGCCATAGGCCGCGGTGTAGGCTGCCAGCGAGTTCGGCACCGCCGGGTTCAGGAACACTGCACCCGGGGTCGGCGCCGCGCCAAGCGTACCATAGAACTGGGTCGAGCCGCCCAGCGACGGACCGGCCAGCGCGTTGAAGATCGAGTCAACGTAGCGGTTGGCGTCGTTGCCGAAGTGCACAGTGTCGCGCAGCTTGTTGGCTTCGTTGAGGTAGAAGCCGCCGACCAGCCAGTCGAGCTTGCCGCCCAGCGCGGTGCCCTGGAAGCGCAGTTCCTGGGTGAAGTCGTTCAGCTGCGTCTTGTAGCCTTCGCGGTACGCGCGATCGATGCCCGAGAAATCGATGTCCTGATTACGCAGCGCCTTCCAGTCACGATAAGCGGTGATCGAGGTCATCTTGACCGAGCCGATGTCGAAATTCAGTTCGCCCGACACGCCAGCGTCGGTGACCTTTTCCGCATAGTCGCGGTTCGGCGACATCGCCTGGATGCGGTCGCTCGGCTGGCCGGTGTACAGGCCGATACGGCCCGATGCCGCGGCAACGCCCTGGATAACCGGGGCAAGGCTGCCGCGCACCACCGAGACGGCGCCGCAGCACTGCTCGTCGGTCTTCGAATAATCGGCGATCAGGCGGAACGTGATGTCGCCAGTGTCGAGCAGCGCCTGGCCGCGAACGTTCCAGCGATCGAGATCGTTGATGGCGCGGTTGCTGTTGGCGTCGTGGATGTAGCCGTCACGCTTGCGGTAACCGGCATCGACGCGCAGCGCGATCTGATCGGTCACCGGACCGGTGATCGCACCCTTCACGCCATAGGCGTTATAGTTGCCGTACGTGCCTTCGACATAGCCGCCGATCTTATCGAACTGCGGCTGGGCGGTGTAGATGCTGAGCGCACCGGCCGAGGTGTTGCGGCCGAACAGCGTGCCCTGCGGGCCGCGCAGCACTTCGATGCGCTCCAGCTGCGGCAGTTCGGAAACGGCCACGCCGGCGCGGGCGCGGAACACGCCATCGACGAACACGCCAACGGCCGGTTCGAAGCCGGGGTTGTCGCCGCCGGTGGTGATACCGCGAAGATAGATGGTGCTGCCGGTCGCCGAGGACTGGCCGGTCGAAGTCTGGACCGAAGGCGCCAGCTGCTCAAGGTCGCGAACATTGTCCACGCCGGCATTCTGAAGCTGCTCGGCGCCGATTGCGGTGATCGCGATCGGAACGTCCTGCACGGTTTCGTTACGGCGGGTCGCGGTGACGACGATGGCGTTGGCCGAGTCATAGTCATCGACCACATCGGCCTTGGTCTGCGCGGGGGCGGCGTCCTGCGCAAAAGCGGGCGTCGCGACCAGCAGCGCGAACGCAGTTGCGGCGAGCAATTCGGTCTTCTTCATGGGATCAATCCCCTCCTGAGGTCGATTTAGCCGTAACGTCTGACGGCGTTGCTTTTATTACGGAGCCAACTAACGCTGCTCATTCTGGCCCGTCAACGGGAATGAATGGCGGAACTCTGCGGTTTTTCGGCATTTTTCCCGAGGCGGTACAGAATGGCAACACCCTTGCAATTAGCGAAACCAAGGTTGCCGTAACGTAAACTGCGTTAAGAACCAAAAAGGACGAAAAATGGCGGAACATCATGGCGATCCGGAAGATGGCGATATCGTCGCTGCCCCAGCCAAGATTCCGGTGCCGCCGCACGTTGCCGACGCGATCAAGACGCTGATCCGCTGGTCTGGCGACGATCCCGATCGCGAGGGGCTGATCGACACGCCCAACCGCGTCGCCCGCGCCTGGAAGGAATATTGCCAGGGCTATGGCGAAGACCCCGCCCATCACCTCGACCGCGTGTTCGAAGAGGTTGGCGGATACGACAATATCGTCCTGCTCAACGGCATCCCGTTCCAGTCGCATTGCGAACATCACATGGCGCCGATCACCGGCAAAGCCTCGATCGCCTATCTTCCCAAGGATCGCGTCGTCGGCATTTCCAAGCTGGCGCGTGTGCTCCACGGCTTTGCGCGCCGCCTGCAGGTCCAGGAACGGCTGACCGCGCAGGTTGCCGACTGCATCTGGGAAAAGCTCCAGCCGCAGGGCGTGGCAGTGGTGATCGAAGCCCAGCATGGCTGCATGACCGGCCGCGGCGTCCGCACCCCCGGTGTCGGCATGGTCACCAGCCGCATGCTCGGCGTGTTCCGCGAAGACGAACGCAGCCGCGCCGAAGTGCTCAAGCTGATGGGCTATTGATGCGGATATTGGTGACCGGCGGCGCCAAGCGCATCGGGGCAGAGATTGTCCGGCGGCTGGCGCTGCGCGGCCATGCCGTGGCGATCCACCATCACCACGCCGCCGACGATGCCGAAACCCTGCGCCGGGTGATCGCCGAGATTGGCGGCACCGCTGCCGTCGTCTCGGGCGAACTCACCTACGCCGCCACCGCCCCGGCATTGATCGAGGCCGCCCGCGATGCGCTGGGCGGCCCGATCGACGGCCTCGTCAACAATGCCTCGCAATTCGCCTGGGACGCCCTGCCCCTCACCGATTTCGCGCTGCTCGATCAGCATATGCGGATCAACCTTGGCGCTCCCGTCGCACTGGCCTCAGCGCTGGCGGCGCAGGACGATCTCGACGAAGGCGCGGTGGTCAATCTGCTCGATCAGAAGGTCGCCAATCTCAACCCCGATTTCCTGACATACACGCTCAGCAAATCGGCGCTCACAGCCGCCACCGAACTCCTCGCCCGCGGCATCGCCCCGCGCATCCGCGTCAATGCCGTCTCGCCGGGCCTGACCCTGCCCAGCCTCGACCAGACGCCAGAACAGTTCAGCGAACATGCCCGGCAAAACCTGCTCCAGCGCCCGGTCGCACTGAACGACATCGCTACGACGGTGGAGTATTTGCTGACTTGTCCGAGCATAACCGGCCAGAACATCTTCGTCGATTGCGGCCAGCGCTTCGTGCAACGCGACGGCGATGTCATGTTCGATGGCCGCGAGCGCCCCGATGCCTGAGTACACGATCCGCCTCGACGACCTCCACGTCACCATGGGCCTCGGCATCCACGCTGAGGAGCGTGCCGCCCCGCAGCGGGTCATCCTCAACGTCGCCATGACCTGCCGCTACGATGCTCCGCCCGAAGACCGGATCGACGCCGTGGTCGATTATGATTTCCTGCGCGAACAGATCGTTACCCTCACCGCCTCACGCCATTTCGAGCTTCAGGAGGTGCTGTGCGATCAGGTCGCCGCGCTTGCCCTAGCCGACCCCCGCGTGATCCGCGTTCGGGTCCGCTCGCTAAAGCCCGACATTTATCCCGACGCCCGCATCGGCTGCGAGATCGAACGAAGCAGATAGGAGAGAGACATGACCGAAGCCCGCGAACTGCGCTCCACCATCGGCGCGGACGGCACGCTGCGCGTCGCCATCGAGCCGGTGACGCTCGACGCTCCCGGCCCGGACGAAGTGGTCGTCCGTGTCGAAGCGGCGCCGATCAACCCCTCCGATCTCGCTTTGCTGCTCGGCGCTGCCGATGTCGCCACGCTCAAGGCCGATGGCGATGCCCTGACCGGCACGGTCCCCGAGCAACGGATGCGGGCGATGCAGGCCCGTGTCGGCCAGGCGCTGCCGGTCGGCAATGAAGGCGCCGGCACCGTCATCGCGGCGGGCGACAATGTCGCCGGCCTGCTCGGCAAACAGGTCGGGATGATCGGCGGCGCGATGTTCGCCACCCATCGCAAGCTGCCCGCGCGCGACTGCATTCCCCTCCCCGCAGGCGCCAGCGCCGCCGATGGCGCGTCGATGTTCGTCAATCCGCTGACCTCGCTGGCGTTCGTCGAGACGCTGCGCAGCGAGGGGCACAAGGCGATGGTCCACACCGCCGCCGCCTCCAATCTCGGCCAGATGCTCAACCGTATCTGCATCGCCGATGGCATACCGCTGGTGAACATCGTCCGCAGCGAAGCCCAGGCCGAAATCCTCCGCGAGATCGGCGCCAAATACATCATCGACAGCACCGCCCCCGATTTCCGCGAGGCGTTAACCCGCGCCATCGACGAAACCGGCGCTACCCTCGCCTTCGACGCCATCGGCGGCGGGACGATGGCCAACACCATCCTCCACGCCATGGAAACCGTCGAAGCCCGCAAGCTCGCCGCGTATAACCGCTACGGCTCCTCGACCCACAAGCAGGTCTATATCTACGGCATGCTCGATACCGGCCCGACCACGCTCGACCGCGGCTATGGCTTCGCCTGGAGCGTCGGTGGCTTCCTGCTGACTCCGTTCCTGATGAAGGCCGGGATGGAGACGGTGATGCGCCTCCGCGCTCGCGTCGCCGCCGAACTCAAAACCACCTTCGCCAGCCATTATTCGCAGACCATCTCGCTGGCCGATGTGCTGAAGCCCGAGATCGCTGCGGAATACGCCAGGAAGGCGACCGGCGCGAAATATCTGATCGACCCGAGCCGCTAGCTTTACTTTTACCCCGGCGAAGGCCGGGGCCCAGTCTCAGCGTTCAAGTCTGGGCCCCGGCCTTCGCCGGGGTAAGAAAAACGTCAGGCCCGGTTCGCCGCGCTCAGCACCGCCCGCACCGAAGCGGTGGCGATATCCGCGTCAATGCCGACACCGAACACCGTCCGCCCATCCGCTGCGCGGCACTCCACATATGCCGCGGCCTGCGCGTCCGCGCCGTGCCCGATGGCATGCTCGCTATAATCGACGACATCGAGCGCCGGGCCAGTGGTGCCCGCCAGTGCATCGATCACGCCCGAGATCAGGCCATTGCCGCGTCCGGAGATCGACCGCGTCTCGCCATCAACCGACAGTCGCCCGACAAACACGCGCTGCCCGGCCGCGCCGCTTTCCTCATAATCGACCAGCGCAAAGCGATCCTTGTCGCCGGGCAGATAGGTCCGGTCGAACAACGCCCCGATATCCGCCGCATTCAGCTCGCGGCTGGTCGCATCCGCCAGTGCCTGCACATGGCGCGAGAAATCGGCCTGCATCCGCTTCGGCAGTTTCAGCCCGCGATCCTGCTCGAGCACCCAGGCGACACCGCCCTTGCCGCTCTGCGAGTTCACCCGGATCACCGCCTCATAATCGCGCCCCAGATCCTTGGGATCGATCGGCAGATACGGCACATCCCAGATCTGGTCGTTGCGCGCTTCCTGCGATGCAAAGCCCTTCTTGATCGCGTCCTGATGGCTACCCGAAAAGGCGGTGAATACCAGCTCGCCGGCGTACGGGTGCCGCGGATGCACCGGCAGCTGGTTGCAATATTCCACCGTCTGGATGACTTCGTCGATGTTCGAGAAATCCAGCCCGGGATCAAGGCCTTGGGTGTACATGTTTAGCGCGACTGTCACGAGATCGACATTGCCGGTCCGCTCGCCATTGCCGAACAGACAGCCTTCGACGCGGTCCGCCCCGGCCAACAGGCCAAGCTCGGTCGCCGCCACGCCGGTGCCGCGGTCGTTATGGGTGTGCAGGCTGATGACGATGCTGTCGCGGTTGCGGATGTTCTTGCCGAACCATTCGATCTGATCGGCATAAACGTTCGGCGTCGCGCACTCGACCGTCGCCGGCAGGTTGAGGATGATCGGCCGCTCCGGCGTGGGTGCAAGGATTTCCATCACCGCCTCGCAAACCTCGACCGAGAAGTCGATCTCCGCGGTCGAGAAGGTCTCGGGCGAATATTCGAAATGCCATTCGGTGTTGGGCTGCTTGGCCGCCTCGTCGCGCAGCACCTTGGCGCCGGCCACCGCAATCTCGCGTACCTCGTCACGGCTCATCCCGAACACGATCCGCCGCCATGCCGGCGACACCGCATTGTAGAGGTGAACGATCGCCTGCTTCGCGCCCTTGAGGCTCTGGAAGCTGGTCTCGATCAAATCCTGCCGCGACTGGGTCAGCACCTGGACGATGACATCGTCCGGGATCTTGTCCTGCTGGACGAGGCCGGAGATGAAATCGAACTCGGTCGCTCCCGCGCTTGGGAAGCCGACCTCGATCTCCTTGACCCCCACCTTGAGCAGCAGATCGAAGAAGCGCTGCTTCTTCTCGCCGTCCATCGGGTCGATCAGTGCCTGGTTGCCGTCGCGCATGTCGGTCGACAGCCAGCGCGGCGCCTTGGTGATGGTCCGCCCCGGCCATTCGCGGTTGGGCAGGTCGATCTGGGGAAAGGGTCGGTACTTGACGCTAGGGTCGCGCAACATGGCTTGGAACTCTCGGATAATAGCGGTCGGTAAAGGTCGAAAAGGCCCTTAGGGACGCGCGCGCAGCGACACAGCCCCTAAGGGCGGATAAGTCGCAGTCCGAGAAGCGTGTGGGCGATCATGATGCGGGCTTATTGCCGCGCACCCGCCGCCGTGTCCACCCTAGTTAGAGTTTTCCGCGGCCATATCTGCGTTTGTCACCGCCGGCTCGGCCTCAGCCTCGGGCGTCGGCGTCGCGGACGGCTTCGGGCTCGGCGTGGCGACGATCTCGGCAACCGGCGGCGCTTCGGAGTAATTGGTGCCGGTGGTCCCGCCCCCGCCGCACGCGGCCAGCAGCAGCATTCCGCCCAGTCCGATCACCATCCGCATCGCGTCTCTCCCCTGTCAGGACCCTAGCGATAGCACGCGTCCGGCGAGCGGGAAATCGTCTCATACCGCCGCTCTGGGTGAAGTGGTGGCTAGACAGACGCGCGATACCGGGATCAAAGAGGAGCCAGGTAGGCGAAAGACAGCGGCGAACTAGCGTCGCGAAAGCCCGCTGTGCCTACCAAGCTATTGCCCTGAAGCGGGCAGAAACAGGAGATGAGAATATGGCCGAAACCAAAGCACGCGGCGGCATTGCCAAGCCCGTCACCCCGTCGGCAGACCTCGCCAAGATCGTCGGCACTGCCGACCTTCCGCGCAGCGAGATCGTGAGCAAGATGTGGGCTTACATTAAGAAGAACAACCTCCAGAACCCTGAAAACAAGCGGGAAATTCTGGCAGACGCCACCCTGAAGCCGATCTTCGGCGCAGACAAGGTGACGATGTTCGAAATGAACAAGCACATCGCCAAGCACGTCAAGTAAGCGGCAGGCCGGCACCCGCCGGCCAGCGCTGAAGGCAGACGGGGCGGTCCTCTTGGCGAGGGCCGCCCCGTTCTCGTTATGGGGTGCTGCGCTCCTCCGACTCAGCTGTCGGAAGTGACCTGAATGCGCAGGATTCGCCCGACATGGGCCTTGTCCGCCCCCGATTCTTCGAACACGAAACGGGCGCCGGAGCCGCTCACCACCGTTTCCGGCTTCGATCCGGGCTGCTTTTCCACAGCAATTTTCGATCCCGGCAGGCAGGCGCTGATCCGCTTGGCGACGCTCTCGGCGGTGATATCGGCGGGTAACAGGCTCTGCTGGCAAAAATAGCCCTCGCCGCCGGGGAAGCAGCCATTCTGAAGCAGCATCGGCTTGAATTCGGCATCCTTGAGCGACTGGAACGGGATCGGCTCACGCGCGCCTTCCGCCAGTTTGGCGACATCGGCGCAGAACGGATCGGCAAGCGCGATCAGGGCAAGAGCGGCGGCGGCAACGGACATCGGGTCACTTTCCAAAAACTATGTGGCACCATTAACGCACGACTGGCATTGCCGGGCCCTGAATGGAGGTATGTAATGGCCGAGAAGTTCGAACGCCACCGCCAGCCCTGGCGCGCCGATGAGATCCAGAAGCTGCACACCCTCGCCAAGAAGGGCATGGCGCTCAAGGCCATCGCCAAGGCGCTGACCCGCAGCGAGGAATCGGTAAAGGACCGCGCCAAGCTCGACGGGCTCAGCATCGCCAAGCTGCACTAACGCTTAGCCAGCGGCCTCATATCGATATGGAGGATGCGCCCGACATGGGCGCGCTCGCTGCCGCTTTCCTCCAGCACGAACTCCAGCCCACCGTCGGTCACCGTGGTGCGCTTGATTCCCGGCCACGGCTTGGCCAGTACGATAACCGCCCCCGGCAGGCACGCAGCGATCCGCTGCGCCATCGTTTCGTGGCTGATCTCGCGCGGCAACAGGCTCTGATGACAGAAATAGTCAGCGCCGCCGCCGCGCTGGCACCCTTGCAGCAGGAGCGGGACAAAATCGGATTTTCGTAACGCGGCATAGTCTTCCGCACTGGCCGCCGCTGCGGACAGGCGCTGGACATCCGCACAGATCGGATCGGCCTGCACCACCGGCGCCGCCAACAGCGCCATAGCGACCATGATATGCATTCCCGTCTCCCTGCCGATCCGCGATCATCCCGTCTGCCCGCTTGCTGCGCCCTGAACAAATGCTAGGCGAACGGCAATGTATGACGCGATCATCCTTGGCGCTGGTGCCGCCGGCCTGATGTGCGCCCTCACCGCCGGCCAGCGCGGGCGGCGGGTGCTGTTGATCGATCATGCCGATCGGCCCGGCAAGAAGATCCTGATCTCCGGCGGCGGACGCTGCAATTTCACCAATCTCGGCATCGAGCCCAGCCGCTACCTTTCGCAAAACCCGCATTTCGCCAAGTCGGCGCTGCGCCGTTACACCGCACAGGATTTCATCGACCTGGTCGACCGCCACGGCATCGCCTGGCACGAAAAGACCCTCGGCCAGTTGTTCTGCGACGGCTCCGCCCGCCAGATCGTCGATATGCTGCTCGACGAGTGCGAGAAAGGCGGCGTCGAACTCCGCCTCAACCACTCCCCGCAGGTCGAGCACAGCGACGGCCGCTTCCGCATCGCCGGCGCCGAAGCCCCCGCCCTCGTCCTCGCCACCGGCGGCCCCTCGATCCCCAAAATGGGCGCAACCGGCTTTGCCTATGATCTCGCCCGCAAATTCGGCCTCAAGATCGTCGAACCCCGCCCGGCGCTGGTGCCGCTGACCCTCAGCAACGAACAGGCCCTGTTCAAGGAACTGTCCGGCGTCGCTACCGAAGTCGTGGCCAGCGCCGGCAAGACCCGCTTCCGCGAAGCCGCACTCTTCACCCATCGCGGCCTTTCCGGCCCGGCGATCCTGCAAATCTCGTCCTATTGGCGCCACGGCGACCCCATCGCCATCGACTTCCTGCCCGATGCCCCCGCCCATTGGCTCACCGAAGCCAAACGCACCCGCCCGCGCACATCCTTGCGCAAACTCCTCGGCGAAACCCTGCCCGATCGCCTCGCCCATGAACTCGCCGAACAACTTGCCCTGCCCGGCGACCTCCACAACCATGCCGACCGCGCGCTCACTGCCGCAGAACAGCGCCTCGGTGCGTGGCAGTTCATCCCCAATGGCAGCGAAGGCTATGCCAAGGCCGAAGTCACCATCGGCGGCATCTCCACCGCCGAACTCAGTTCGCAGACGATGGAAGCCCGCAAAGTCCCTGGCCTCTACGCCATCGGCGAAGCCGTCGACGTCACCGGCTGGCTGGGCGGCTATAACTTCCAATGGGCCTGGGCGAGCGGCTGGGCGGCGGGGCAGGCGCTCTAAAGCCGCGCTGCCAGCGCCAGACAGCCCGCCATCGCCCGATCAATCCGCTGGATCGACGCCGCCATCTCGGCGCCATAGGCCGCCTCGAACGCCCGGTCCGCGTCAGCATCCGGCGCGGCCAGCGTGTCGCCGTCGCGGACAAAGCCGTACGCCTCGGTCATCACCGCATCGAGCCGCTGCTTGAGCAGGCGCTGGGCATCGGTCGCCGCGATCATTTCATGCACTTCCGGCGCGTCAGCGATCACAAAGAAGCGGCTCGCCACCATCGCCGGCACATTCTCCTCGACGCCGCCCTCCACCACCCGCTCGGGCGCAAAGGCAATCGCCGGGGCAACATCGTCGGGATCCACGTCCGTCACATCGGCCAGCGCCCCGTCCGCCCGCTCGACCACGACATGGTACAGCGCCCGCACATAGAGCTTCGGCCACCAGTCGATCTGCCACCCCGCAACCGCCCGTCCGCCCCTCCGCGCGATCTCCCGATCGACATTGCGATAGCAGTTGTTACGCGGCCCGCCGCCCAGCGACGGTACTGCGATAAAACCCCCAACCCCGAAATGCGCCTCTACTTCGGCCCGCTGCGGATGATCCAGCGGGAAGGTCACCATATAGGGCATGCGCTCTCCAAAACGGCCTAACCGCCTAGAAAACAAGCCGAACATAGTTTGCAAATCCATGCAACTACCTATGTTTCGGGACACCGGTTTCCGGCCAAGGGGTTTTCCCGCTTGCCCTTTGCCCCCCAAGCGCCCATGTCGCGCGCTCCATGTCATTTGAAAATCTCCCCACGCTTCTCGCCGAAGCGCTCGCAACGCGTGGTTATGCCGCGCCCACCCCCGTCCAGGCCGCCGTTATCGAAGCGGAGGCGCATGGACGTGACCTGATCGTTTCCGCCCAGACCGGCTCGGGCAAGACCGTCGCCTTCGGCCTCGCCATGGCCGGCGATGTCCTTGGCGAAGACGGCCGCATCCTCCCCAGCCGTGAGCCGCTGGCGCTGATCATCGCGCCGACCCGCGAACTGGCATTGCAGGTCAGCCGCGAGCTGATGTGGCTCTATGGCCAGGCCGGTGCGCGTATCGCCACCTGTGTCGGCGGCATGGATGCCAGCAAGGAACGCCGTAACCTCAATCACGGCGCCCATATCGTCGTCGGCACGCCCGGGCGCCTGCGCGACCATCTCGAACGCGGCGCGCTCGATCTCTCGGCGCTCAAGGTCGCCGTGCTCGACGAAGCCGATGAGATGCTCGACATGGGCTTCCGCGACGATCTCGAAGCAATCCTCGACGCCGCACCCAATGAGCGCCGCACGCTGCTATTCTCGGCGACGATGCCCAAGCCGATCGTGGCGCTGGCCAAGCGCTATCAGCACGACGCGCTGCGTATCTCCACCGTCGGCGAAGACCGCGGCCATGGTGATATCGAATATCAGGCGGTTACCGTCAGCCCCTCGGAAATCGAGCATGCGGTGATCAACCTGCTGCGCTTCCATGAGGCGGAAACGGCGATCCTGTTCTGCGCCACCCGCGACAATGTCCGCCATCTCCACGCCACTCTGGTCGAGCGCGGCTTCTCCGCCGTGGCGCTGTCGGGCGAGCATAGCCAGAATGAGCGCAACGCCGCATTGCAGGCGCTGCGCGATCGCCGTGCCCGCGTTTGCGTCGCTACCGACGTTGCCGCTCGCGGCATCGATCTGCCCAGCGTCACCCTCGTCATCCACGTCGAACTGCCGCGCGACGCCGAAGCGCTCCAGCACCGCTCGGGCCGCACCGGCCGCGCCGGCAAGAAGGGCACCGCAGTCCTGATCGTGCCGTTCCAGCGCCGCCGCCGCGTCGAAGGCATGCTGCGTGGTGCCCGGATCAACGCCGAATGGATCGATCCGCCCAGCGCCGAGGCGATCCGCGCCAATGATCGCGAGCGCCTGCTCGCCACTTTGCTCGAGCCGGTCGAGATCGAGGATGACGATCGCGAGCTCGCCGCCCGCCTGCTGACCGAAAAGACGCCCGAGGACATTGCCGCGCTACTCGTCCGCGCTCACCGCGCCGCAATGCCGCAGCCCGAGGAGCTGATCCCGCAGACCCCGGAAGCGCGCCGCCAGTCGCAGCAGGACAAGCATCGCCCCGGTTTCGAGGATATCGTCTGGTTCCGCATGGATATCGGCCGCCGCCAGAACGCCGATGCGCGCTGGATTCTGCCGCTGATCTGCCGCCGCGGCCATGTTACCAAGAACGAGATCGGCGCGATCCGCATCGGCCCGAACGAAACCGCGTTCCAGATTCCGCGCGCGCTTGCCGGCAAATTCCAGTCCGCCATCTCGCGCACCGCTGAGGGCGATGACGATGTCCGCATCGAGCCTTCGGACGGCCCGCCCGCCGGGGGCCCGCCGCAGCGTTCCGGCCCGGCCCCGCGCGCTACGCTGCACCGTGCCCCCGCCGGTGAAGGCGGCTTCCGCGTCGACGGCCCGCGTCCCGCGGCGGCCCCCAAGCCGCCGCGCACCGGCAACGCCCGCGGCAATGACGGCCGCCCGGCCCCGCGCCACCACGCCAAGCCGTTCGGCCATGCGCCGAAGGGTCCGCCCAAGGGTCCGCGAGGCCCCAAGCCGCAACGATGAGCTTTGGGGTGAGCGGCATCCGCATCCTCGTCGATGCCGACGCCTGCCCGGTCAAGAACGAGATCTACAAGGTCGCGTGGCGGCTTGAAGTGCCGGTGGTGATCGTCAGCAACAGCTGGCTGCGCATCCCCGCCCATCCGCTGATCACCCGCGAGGTGGTCAGCGACGGCTTCGACGCCGCCGATGACTGGATCGCCGAACAGGCAAACCCGCTGTCGGTCGTCATCACCGCCGATATCCTGCTCGCCGATCGCGCGCTCAAGGCCGGCGCGACCGTGCTCGCCCCCACCGGCAAACCCTTCACCACCAGCTCGATCGGTTCGGCCATCGCCACCCGCGCGATCATGGCCGATCTGCGCGCCGGCGGCGACCAGCTGGGCGGCCCCACGCCCTTCTCCAACACCGACCGTTCGCGCTTCCTACAAGCCCTCGACGCGGCGCTGATTGCACTCAAAAAGCGTTCCCTTACCCAAAATTAGGAATGTTTCGGCACAAGCCTTCCTCTTGGGGCGAGAGGGGGATGAAGGCTGGGCATGCACGATCTGCCGCTTATCAGGACGCGGCCGCCAAAGCTGAGCGAGATGCCGGAGGCACTGCGCGCGGTCGAGGATTTCGGCACCTATAGCAATGGCGGACCGGTCGTCCGCCGTTTCGAAGCCGCGCTTGTCGAGCAATTGTTCGGCGGCGAAGGCGCAGCCTTGGCCATCGGCAATGCCACGCTCGGCCTGATGCTCGCCATCCGCCAGGCCCGCACCGGGCGTAGCGGCCAATATGCCCTGATGCCCAGCTTCACCTTCGCCGCCGCCGCGCACGCCGCGATCTGGGCCGGGCTGACGCCGCTGATCTGCGACATCGACCCGCGCGACTGGGCCGCGTGTGCCGCCGCCGAGGAAGCTTTGCTACAGCGCTATGGCGAGCAGATCGCGGTCATCGTCCCCTATGACACGTTCAACTGCGGCCTCGATCTCGCCCGCTACGAAAAGCTCGCCGCCCGGTACAATGCTGGCGTCGTCATCGACGCCGCCGCCTCGCTTGGCGGGCTCGATGGCAAGGGCCGCGGCTATGGTACCGGCAGCCGCTTCGCCTGCGTCTATTCGATGCATGCCACCAAGCCGTTCGCAGTCGCCGAAGGCGGCGTGCTCTACAGCGCCGACAAAGCCCTGATCGACCAATTCCGCACCATGCACAATTTCGGTTTCGGCGCCCCCCGCAGCGCTACCGAACTCGGCATGAACGCCAAGCTGCCCGAGGTTATCGGCCTGCTCGCCGAAGCCCGCCTCGCCGAGATCGAACAGGTCGCCACGCACCGTGCCGCGCTCGCCCAAGCCTATCGTGGCGAACTCGCCGACTTCACCTTCCAGCTGATCCATGGCCGCCGTCAGGTCGGTCAGTTCATGCCGGTGCTGCTACCCGCCTCTGCCGATCGCGATGCCGTGATCGCCGATCTCGCTGCACAGGGCATCGGCTCTGGCAAATATTTCAGCCCGCATCTCGCCCAGCAGCCATATTTCCAACAGTCCTGTGTGATCGAGCCGACCCCAGTTGCCGATCACATCGGCGCCCATATCCTGTCGCTGCCGCTCGCCGACGCGATGACCGCCGCCGATGTCGCCACCATCGCCGATGCCGTCAAAGCCGCCGCCCGCACCCGCATCCACGCCGTGCCCGCCGCCCCGCAAATCTTCGAGACCCTGCTCGTCGGCGGCGGCCCGGCCGGCATCGCCACGCTAATCTCCGCCAGCAAACAGGGCCGCCTGCCCGAGCTTGCCCGCGGCCTCGCCATTGTCGAAGGCGGCACCCGCCTCGGCGGCGGCCAGCTTGGCGGCTATGCCATCACTTCGGACAGCACCGCCGAGACCTTCCTCAGCGCGGTAAAAGACAATCCCCACCCCGAAATCGCCGACCTCATGCAGCACCCCAGCGGCACCGAGATCGCCCGCTGGGTCGGCCAGCTTGGCGTCCCGCTCGCCCGCAGCGGCCCGTTCCTAGATGCGATGGGCGAACGCGTCGGCCAGATCGTCCGCGCGGAGGGTGGAACCGTCCTCACCAGCCACCAGGTCATCGACTCCCGCCGTACGCCCGCCGGCCTCTGGCAATCGCGCATCCACGACAAGTTGAGCGGCGAAGAGCGCGACATCCTCTCGCGCGACCTGATCCTCGCCACCGGCGGCTATCAATCGCCCAGCGAAGTCGCTGCCGCCACCGTCGCCGGCGTGCCCCTTGGCGAACGCGCCGGCAAGCGCCTGCTGCTCTCGGACACTTTCCTCCGCCTCGGCGGCGTCGAGCAACTGCGCGAGCGCTTGGCCGACACCCGCGCGCCGCGCATCGCCATCATCGGCGCCTCGACCAGCGCCCTCGCCTCCGCCGCGCTACTGCTCAAATCGAGCATCCCGCTCGGGGCCAACGCCATCACCCTGCTCCACCGAGAGCAACTCCGCCCCTTCTACCATTCCGCCGAAGCCGCCCAGGCTGATGGTTTCACCGATTTCGGCCCGGACGATATCTGCCCGGTTTCGGGCTTCGTCTATCGCCTCGCCGGTTTCCGTCTTGAGGCGCGCGAGTTGATCCTCCGCACGCTTTCGATAGGAGGACGCACCCCCGATCCGCGCCTGCAGACACATCGCCTGACCGCCGACGACGATGCCGGCGCCGCCAGCCTGCTTGATCAAGCCGATATCATCATCGGCGCGCTCGGCTATCGCCCCCACGCCTTGCCGCTGTTCGACCGTGACGGCGCCCGCATCCCGCTCGCTGCCCATGCGCCCGGCCGCCCGCGCCTTGTCGACCAGCAGTGCCGCGTTATCGATAGCGAAGGTCAGCCGCTGCCCGGCGTTTACGGCATCGGCCTTGCCGCAGGCTTCGTGCCCTCGGGCAAGCTTGGCGGCGAACGCAGTTTCAAGGGCAAGGCCAACGGCCTGTGGCTCTGGCAGAACGATGTCGGCCAGATGATCGTCGATCAGTTGCTCACCCGCCAGAAGCGAGCTGCGGCATGACCCCCACCGTCAGCGTCATTATGGCCGCCTATAATGGCGCCGCCCTGATCCCCGAGACCATCGCCACCCTCCGCGCCCAGACGTTCGCCAATTGGGAGCTGATCGTCGTCGATGATTGCTCGACCGACAATACCCTCGCCGTGCTGCGCGCCCTCGACGATCCCCGCATCACCGTCATCGCATCCGAACAGAACCAGGGCCCCGTCCACGCCCGCAACCGCGCCTTCGCTGCCGCACGCGGCCGCTATATCGCCGGGCTCGATCAGGACGACCTTTGCACCGCCGACCGTTTCGCCCGCCAGGTCGCGTTCCTAGATGCCAATCCGGACGTGGCCCTCGTCGCCTCCGCCGCCTTGCTGCTCGAAGGCGACACCGCTGCGCCCTGGCCCAATGAGCGCCCGCTCAGTCCGGCGATGATCGATTGGCTGCTGCTCACCCAAAACCCTCTGGTTTGGTCGACCACTATGTTCCGAGCCGATGCCGGCCGCCAACTGACGCCCTTCACCCGGCCCGAGCTGCGCTACGCCGAGGATTTCGACCTTTACCACCGCATCCGCGCATTCGGCAGCATCGCCCGGCTCGACGCGCCTTTGCTCGAATATCGCCACCATTCCGGCGGCGCTTCGCAAAAATACCGCGACATGATGGAGGCCAGCGCCGCCAACGTCCTCGCCGGCCGCTACGCATCGGTGTTCGGCGACGAGGCGCACGCCAACGCGGTATTGGTCGCCCGCTACCTCATGGCCCGCGAACCCGTCGGCGATCTCGATACCTTCGCCCGCCTCGCCAAAATCCTCAGCGCCCTCCACGCGCATTATGTCTTGGAGACCCCGCTCGACGCCCAATCGCGGATCGAAGTCGATGGCGAATATGCCCGCCTTTGGTGGCTGCTCGCCCGCCCGGCGCTGCGCCAGGGCCATATGGGCCTGCGCGATATCCTCTCCGAACGCCCCGAAGCGGTGCGGCTACAGGCCAGCGAAACCGACATGATCGTCTCGCGCCTCGCCGGATTCGCGCGGAAATTCGCCCGGAAATAACAAAAAGCCCGCCGCGGTTTACGCGACGGGCCATTTTGCTGTGTCGGTTGGAGCGTCCGAAGACGCCCCAGCCCAAGTCCTAGAACTTGACCTCTGCGGCAACCGTGAACGAACGGCCGCGCGGATCGGCAACGCGGGCTTCCCACGAGCTGCCGGCGCCGGTGTTCGAGTCATAGGTGATCGCGAAGGGCGGATCGGTGTTGAACAGGTTCCGGATGCCCAGCGTCAGCTTGTAGTTCGGGCCAAGGCCCAGATAGCTGGCCGACAGGTTGTAGGTCACATAGTCCTTCACATAGCGGTTGTAATCCGGACGCGCCGCGCCGGTCGCCGAGATCTGGTAGTTGCGATAGCCCTTGCGGAAGATCTGGCCGAACGACAGCGCGATATCGTCATTGTCATAGGTGATAAAGGCGTTGTGCTTCCATTCGACGCCAAGGTCGCCGGCAAAGGTGAACACGCCGATCAGGCTGGCGCCATAAGGCGACGAGGGCAGGAAGCGCTCGACCTTCTTGAGCAGCCGGGTGCCATCGAGGCCCGCGGTGAAGTGACCGCCCAGCCCGTCGAGATTACCGCGCAGCGACACTTCCAGGCCCTCGGTGCGACGCGAACCGATATTGTCGGCGCGCACGTCGAGCAGGGTAATCACGCCGCCGGTGCGGAACACGCGATCCGGGAAGTAGGACTGGTTGTTGAGCAGCTGATCGATGGTCAGCGAACCGATCACGTTATCGACAGCGATGTTCCAGTAATCGAGCGAAGCGCTGAACCACTTGCCCGGCTTGAACACACCGCCGACGCTCCACTGCTTCGACGTTTCCGGCCCAAGGTTCAGGTTGCCGCCGCCCAGCGAGTCCGGCGTGATCGCCGCGCAACCGGCCACTGCCGAGTTGACGATGCCCGAGGGGCAGGTGGTCGGATCGACACGGGCATTGCCCGGGTTCGGGGTCTGGGTGACGCCGTTGAAAATCTGGTTGAAGTTCGGGACGCGGAAGCCGGTGTTGTACGAACCGCGGAACATCAGCCAGTCGACCGGCGCGAACTTGGCGCTGATCTTCGGATTGGTGGTGCTGCCGAAGCCGGTGTAATCGTCGATACGCGCCGCTGCGGTGATCTCGAGTTCCGGAATGATCGGGATCGAGATTTCGGCATAAGCCGCCTTCACGGTGCGCTCCTTCGGCGTCATCGCATTGGCATTGTCAAATGCCGCGTTGAAGATCGCCGGCTGGCCCGTCGCTGCTGCGGCCGAACCGTTGAAGCTATAGGTTTCGCGGCGATAATCGACGCCGCCCGCAATCTGCACCTTGCCGCCGGGCAGGTCGAACAGCGGACCCGAGAACGAGGCATCGACCTGCTTCACCGAATATTGGCCGCCATACAGCTTGGCGCCATAGGCCGAGACCGCGTTGAGCGCTGCCAGTGCTTCCGGAGTCTGCGTCAGCGAGAACGGATTGAGGATGCCGCTGTTGAACAGGCCGACGATGCCGGGCGCGCTGGCGCCGGGCGCGGTCGGTGCGCGGCTGTCGGCACCGCCGACAACGGCGCCGGTGATGCCCGCGGTGCTGCCGGCGTTGCCGGCCACCGTGTTGTTGTAGACGCCGAGATAGTGATAGCCGGTGCCCAGCGTCGATTCCGAGCGGCTGCGCGCATAGGATGCACCGACGCGATAGTCGAAGTCACCGAACAGCGGGCCGTCCATGCCCAGAGCGGCACGGAAGGTGGTGGTGTTGGTGGTGTATTCGCGGCGGCCGCACGAAATGCAGCGATAGCGGAAGGTGATCGGCTTGCCGTAATTGCCGACTGCGTCGACGGTGCGATCGCCCACAGCGCCGATTGCCGGGAACACCGCGGCGATCTGGTCATAGACCGTGTTGTAGGTCGATGCCGTCAGCGCGTTGAGCGGATAGGCGATCGGCAGCGTCGTGTTGTTCGCGGTGTACTGGTTTTCCGAGAAGCGCTTGTGCGACGTCGCGTCCGAACCGGTCACTTCCGAATAGAATTCATGGGCGCCGAAGCGCATCGTCGCGCGGCCATAATAGGTGAACGTCTCGATCGGCTGCTGCAGCACCGCCGCACGGCCGGTGTCGTAGGAACAGGCATAGCGCGCGCCCGGGATGTTCCACAGCGCATAGTCATAGGCCATGCCGCCATCATAGGATTCGCAGCCCTGGCCGCCCGGCAGGTTGAGCGTGTTGATACCGCCATTGGCCAGCGTCGTCGTGCCCGGGATGAACAGGTTCGAAAGCAGCGTGGCGCCGGTGGTGCCGCCCAACAGCGTGCCGCCCAGTGCCGTGCCGCCGGGTGCACCCGCATAGGTGATGCCGACGCCGGCTGCGGTCGGGTTGATCGGGAACGCGGTCGCGATCGGCGTACCGCGCGTGTCGACCGACAGGCCCTGGTTCGGCAGGTTGCCGTTCACAAAGTCACGGTCCTTGCCGTACAGCACGCCGTTCCAGCTCTTGGAAGCGGCGAACATCACGTTCGCGCCGTCCTTGTCGAGGTCGCCGAAACCGACGGTCCCCGACAGGCGATAGATCGGGGCATCGCCTGCTTCAGTCGCGTCGACGAAGCCGTTGAGCTGCACGCCCTTGAAATTATTCTTGGTGATGAAGTTGATCACGCCGCCGATCGCGTCGGTGCCGTAGATTGCCGATGCGCCGTCCTTCAGCACTTCGACGCGCTCGATCGCCGCGAACGGGATCTGGTTCACGTCGACAGCCGAGCCGGTCAGGCCGTGCGCGGCGACGCGGCGGCCGTTGAGCAGCACCAGCGTCGCGGCCGAGCCCTGGCCGCGAAGGTTGGCAGCCGACAGACCGTTGGTGCCGCGCTGCGCGCCCGAGGTGACGTCGCCGTTCGAAGCAAGGTTGTCCGCGCCGCTGCCGTTGGTCGACAGGTACATGATCAGCTGTTCGGGGTTCGAAATACCGTTGCGCTGCAGTTCCTGGGTGGTGATCACCTGCAGCGGCAGCGCCGACTTGGTCGGGTCCTGCTTGATGCGCGAACCGGTGACCAGAATTTCGGTACCCTGACTGGTGGTATCGTCCTGCGTGGCCGGCACTTCGGCCGCGGACGAGCCGACGGTTTCCTTGGGCGCGGCGTCCTGCGCCATCGCGGGCATAGCGAATGCGAGCCCGGCAAGGGCAGTGCCCGAAGCCAGAATCAGTTTGAGCGACGAAGCTGCCATTTTAAATTCCCCCTGAAGCACGCAATTTTCCCAATGCGGACCGACACATTAAGTAACAAAAATGTGGCACCGCACCATAGTATCTTTTCGGGATTCCATAGCCGCAGGGCATTGTTTACCCCACTCCGCCCCGCAAGCGTGACCTTACGGCAACACTTGCCGCCTTATTGACTTTGCCGCGCCCTTTCCGGACCACCTGCATTGCTCAGGGAGGGACGTTCAATGCCGCAGATCATGCTCCAGATCAGGACAGCCCGTCTTGACTGACCCCCACGATCTCGTTCCCCCGCCCGCGATCCGCCCCGGCTGGGGCCGCCTCGGGCTCTACCTCCTGCTCGGCTTTGCCGCCGGCCTGCCCTTCTATCTGTTCAGCGCCACGCTCTCGCTGCGCTTGGCCCGGCACGGCGTCGATATCGTCATCATCGGCTTCTTCGCCTGGGTGTCGCTGATGTCGACGGTCAAGTTCGCCTGGGCGCCGTTGCTCGAGAAATATGACGTGCCCGGCTTCGGCCGCTTCTTCGGCAAGCGCCGCGGCTGGATCATGCTGTCACAGCTCGCCATCTTCGCCTCGACCCTTGGTATGGCATTTACCGCCTCGGATACCAACCTGCCGCTCACCGCCCTGTTCGCGGTGCTGCTCGCCTTTTGGACCAGCACGCTCGAGATCGCCGCCGATGGCTGGCGCGTCGAGCTCGCGCCCACCGCCGACGAGCAGGGCCCGCTCGTCGCTGCCAACCAATGGGGCTATCGCAGCTCGATGGTCATTGCCAGCGGCGGGGCGATCTTCATGGCCGCCAAGTTCGACTGGACCATCGCCTATCTGGCGGTGGCAGTGCTGGCGTTCCTGCCCTTCCCCGTCCTCGCCGCAATGAAGCCCGAGGAAGGCGCCAGCGGCCCCCGCATCCCCGCGCTGATCACCGGCACCCTCGTCAGCCTCGCCGCCATTATCGGCAGCACCGCCATCGTCGGCGTGGTCGGCTGGCTACTGCTCACCGCCATCGGCTCAGGCGGGATCAGCAATCCCGGCGTCGTCAGCTATTGGGTGTTCGCAATCTGCCTGCTGCCCTTCATCACCCTGTGCGTCGCCGTGCCCTGGCTCAACAAGATGCCGTGGGACGCGCCGCTGCGCCGCTCCGCCGCCGTCGGCCCCTATGTCGATGTTGCATGGCGTTTCGGGATCGTCGTCATCCCGATCCTGTTGTTCGTCTCGGTCTATCGCACCGGCGATGTCATGGCCAACGCCCTGTCGCATCCGATGTTCAACCATCTCGGCTATGGCCTCGAACAGATCAGCGTGGCGGACGGTTTTGTCGCCCTCATCGCCGGCATGCTCGGCGTAACGATGGGCGGCATCCTCGCTGCCAAGGCGCCGATGGGGTGGGCACTGGTGATCGGCGGCGTGATGTCGGCGCTGTCGAACTGGATCTTCGCCTGGCTCGCCCATCAGGCCCCCGGCGGCCCGGTATGGTTCTCGCTGTTCGGCGTCCAGGTCACCGCCGGCGATTTCGATCTCTATCTCGCCATGGCCATCGACCAGTTCGGCCATGGCTTCGAAGGCGCCGTGTTCGTCGTCTACCTCTCGCTGCTGGTGAACCCGCGCTTCCCCAGTGCCCAATATGCGCTGTTCTCCGGCCTCGCCTTCCTGATCCCACGGCTGCTCGCCGGGCTCTCGGGCGTGTTCCAGAAATCAATGGGCTATGACGGCTTCTTCCTGATGGCCGGCACGATGAGCCTCGCTGCCCTGGTGTTCCTACCCTTCATCGTCCGCGCCAAGCCCAAGCCCGACGACACGCCACAGGGCGCCGTCGCGTGATCGAAACCGCCTTCGCCCCCGCCGCCAAAGCTGTCGCCTCGGGCCGCATACCAGGGGCCACCCTCGGCGTGGTCAGCGCCGACGGCCAGCGCTGGGTCACGCACACCGGCCTCGCCCAGAAAGTCCCCGAGCCCGAACCGCTGACCCTCGATCACTGGTTCGATCTCGCTTCGGTCTCGAAGGTCATCGCCACCACCACGATGATCCTGACCCTCGCCGATCAGGGCCGCATCGATCTCGACGCCTCGCTCACAACCGCGATCCCCGATCTGCGCCAATATGACGTCGCCGGCGCCTATGAGCGCACGCTCACTTTCCGCGACTGCCTCGCCCACCGCACGCTCTTCCCCGCGGTCGAGCCGATCTACACCTATGGCGACGATCCCGATCGCCTCCGCGCCTTCGTCCTCCAGCGCGAATGGAAGCACATCGCCGAGCCGGTCTATTCGGACATCAACTTCCTGCTCCTCGGCATCGCCATCGAGCGCGTCACCGGCGAGCCGTTGGGCAAATGGCCGCTCGGCCCCGGGCTAAGCTACGGCCCGCCCCCCGGCCCCGCCGTCGCCACCGAACGCTGCATGTGGCAAAACCGCATGCTCAAGGGCGAAGTCCATGACGAGAATTGCCGCGCAATGGGCGGGCAGACCGGCCATGCCGGGCTGTTCGGCACCGTCGCCGGCGTCCTCGATTTTGCTGAGGGCGTGCTGACCGGCAGCTGCTCCGCCACCATGCTCGAGGCGATCCGCACCCCGCAATACAGCCACCGCACCTGCGGCTGGGAACGCAAATTCCCCGGCTGGTCGGGCGGCCAAGCATGTTCGGACGAAACCATCGGCCACACCGGCTTCACCGGCACCGGCCTGTGGGTGGATTTCGAGCGCGGGCTCGCCTGGACCCTCCTCACCAACCGCGTCCACCCCACCCGCCATTTCGACAGCGGCATCTTCCAGCTGCGCCCCGCCACCGGGGATGCCGTCACCCACGTCTTCGGAGCCTGAACCCCATGTCCCTCCTCCTCGCCATGCTCCTCACGCTCCCTGTCGGCGATGATCCCGTCACCCCCGCCGATCGCCTCGCGCACGATCAGATGCTGATCCTCGACACCCATCTCGACACCCCCGAACTGTTCGAGCATCCCGGCTGGGATTTCGCCCGCTGGCATGACCGCGATTTCGACAAGAGCCAGGTCGATATTCCCCGCATGGAGCAGGGCGGCCTCGATGGTGGCTTCTTCGTGATCTACACGGCGCAAGGCCCGCTCACCCCCGAAGGCTATGCCAAGGCCCGCAATGGCGCGCTGGTCCGCGCCAACTGGATCCAGAAGGTCGTGGCCGCCCATCCCGACAAGCTCGAACTCGCCACCACCTTTGCCGACGCCGCCCGCATCGCCAAGACCGGCAAGCGCATCGTCTATCAGTCCATCGAAAACAGCTATCCGCTCGGCGAAGACCTCAGTCTGCTCGCCTATTTCTACAAGCTCGGCGTTCGCCTCGCCGGCCCGGTCCATTTCCGCAACAACCAGTTCGGCGACAGCGCCACTGACAAGGTCAAGCAATGGGGCGGCCTGTCCCCGCTCGGCAAGCAATGGGTCGCGGAGATGAACCGGCTCGGCATGGTCATCGATGTCAGCCACGCCAGCGACGATGTCTTCGATCAGGCGCTGGCCCTCTCCAAAACCCCGATCATCGCCTCACACTCCGGCCCCAAGGCGATCTACGACCACCCCCGCAACCTTGACGACGAACGCATGCGCAAGCTCGCCAAGGCCGGCGGCGTCCTGCAGGTCAACAGCGTCTATCTGGTCGCCGGCGACAACAACAAGGCCCGCGACGCGGTCAGCGACCGACAGGACGAATGGTGGTCGCTCTCCGAAGCCGAACAGAAGAAACTGATCGCCGACAAGGCCGTGGCCGACATCACCGATCCCTATCTCGGCGCCGACTTCGAACTATTTATGAAGAGCCTGCTCCACGCCATTCAGGTTATGGGCGTCGATCATGTCGGCATCGGCGCCGACTGGGACGGCGGCGGCGGCGTCCGCGGCTTCGAAGACATCACCGCCCTCCCCAAAGTCACCGCCCGCCTGCGCAAGGAGGGCTATAAGGACGCCGATATCGAAAAGATCTGGAGCGGCAACGTCCTGCGCGTGCTCAAGGCCGCAGAGGATTACGCGGCGAAGAAGTAAAATTCCCTCTCCCCTTGTGGGAGAGGGAGGGAGCAAGCGCAGCTTGCGGAAGGGTGAGGGGGAGTGTGTCCCAGCGGACGTCCCCTCATCCTTCCCACTGACTGCGTCAGCGGGCCCCTTCCTTCTCCCACAAGGGGAGAAGGAGCTAAGCGCTTGCAATGTAGGATTTCACCTGCTTGGCTGAGCCGGTCGGCACTTTGACAACGCTGCATAATGACAAGGAAGAGACCCTATACTGGCCTAAACTTCCTAAACTTCATCTAGGATTCAAGATCTGGCAAAACCCCATCGTCAGTGTGACTTTGGTGTACCTTTGGCCCGTCAATTCCCCGCCGCAACGATGTTCAACGCCGCATCCATCAACTTGGTCGAGGAAGCATCCGCCGGAATATCATTGGCGTAGAAGGCAAAAATCAGCCGCTTGCCGCTGGCCGCGGTCATATAGCCCGCCACCGCATTGGTCGCGTTCAGCGTTCCGGTCTTGGCGAAGACCTTGCCCTCCAGCGGCGTGCCCTTGAAGCGGTTGCGCAGCGTGCCATCAACGCCGCCGATCGGCAGCGTATCGCGCCACTGCGCACCCCAGGGCTGGGCCGCGATCCAGCCCAGGAACTTGACCGTCCCGCGCGGCGCCACACGGTTATAGGTCGACATGCCCGAACCGTCGGAAAAATCCCATGCCGTTCGCGCTACCCCGGCATCGGTCAGCATCTTTTCGATCGCCCGCATCCCGTGCGCCAGCGATCCTCTTCCGTACAAGCTTCGCGCCACACGGCGCAGCGTCAGTTCGGCATGCAAATTCTGGCTGATCTTGTTGATCAGCTTGAGATCCTCGGCAATCGGCGGCGGGGTCAGCCGGGCCAAGGGGGCGGGCGTATGATCGTCCAGGTCGGAGATCGTTGCCGTATCATCGAGTGGCTCCCAGGGGCGGTGGTACACGTTCACTTCGCCCTTCACCTTGACGCCGCGCGCCTCCAGCATCGCCTTGAGCTGCCACGCCGCATAATGCGCCGGATCGTCAATCCCCATCCGCGAAAGATCGGGTTTGGCATCCTTGCCGATCGTGCCGGTCACCCGCACCACCCGCTGTAGCGGCAACCGGTCATAGCCAATCTTGCTAACCGTGCCTTCAACCGTCTCCGTCGCGTTCTCGATCGTGTAATAGGGCGACTCCACCGTCACCACCGCCTGCTTGCCCAGTTCACCCGGCGCAACAGTCAGCCCGATTTCGTTGTCATCCAGCGTCAGTGCCGAGATGCCGGTGCCCGAACGGGTCGGGATATTGTTCCAGCTCATCCCGGGGCTCCAGCGCTGATCGGGGAAGAACCTGTCATCCCCAATCACATCGCCGACCTTCTTCGTTTTCGCCGCCACAGCATCGGCCAGTTCGGCCAGGCAATCGACTTTGCAGTCCGTCGCCGAAGACATCCGCGCGTCGCCGCGCCCGACCAGCACGACATCGCGCCCATTCAGCCGCACCCAATTGCCGTACTTCGTATCCGGCGCGTTTACGTCAGGATCGGTCGCGAAGGTCACCGCCGTCGAAAACATCTTGGTATTCGAAGCCGGAATGTAGCGCCCGTCGGGATCGATCGCGACGATCTCGGTGCCGTCCTCAGTCGCGACTACCAACCCGAAACGGGTACCCGTCGCCGCCTCGCCCAGCTTGGCGCGGACTTGCTGCTCCAGCGTCTGGGCGGCGGCAGGGAATGCGGCGGTAAGCGCCAGCGCGAGCAGCAAGGTGTTCCTCATGCCCGCAAGCTGCACTAGCGCGGCGGCCCGATCAACCACGGCTTCACCCGGCCGGTGGGCTTGGCCACGCCATCGAGCCGCACCGCGCGGACGATCTTGATCGGCTGCAGGATCATCTGCCCCTTCATCGCCTCGCGCCCGCCGCCGGTCGGCAGCGCCAGGATGCGCTTGACCACGTCCATGCCCGACACGACCTTGCCGAACGCCGCATAGCCACGGTTGCCCGGCCTGGCGTCGAGCCCGGGATTGGGGCCTACCATGATCGAGAAATTGGCATTGGCGGCATCGGCGTTGATGCCGTGCGCCATCGAGACCGTGCCGTCCTGATGGGTGATACCGGTCTTGTCTGTCGGCTCCAGCACCAGCGGCGGCAGCATCCGCCGCGCATCCTGCGCAATCCCGCCCTGGATAAAGCCGAACCGCGGATCGGCCTTGCGCCGCGTCGCCCGGTAGAACTCGGTATTATCGAGCCGCCCGTCATCGACATAGGCCAGGAAGTTGGCGACTGTCTTGGGCGCCCGCCGCCCATCCAACGCCAGCACGATATTCCCCGCTGACGTCTCCAGCCGGACGCGGACAACGCCGTTGGATTGGGGAGCGCTGTTGGCAGCCAGCAGCAGTGCGAGAATCAGGGCAAGGAAACGCATGGGGTGCGTTTAGTCGTCGTCGGCTGAACGATAAATGGCTTCGTCCAATTCGCCTTCCCACCGCGCCACCGTCGTCGCCACAGTCAGGTTGGCCGAAGCACTCGGCACCGTCCGGGTCATGTCGAGCAACCGGTCAAACGGCAGCACGAACCCAACCACGAGCGCCGTCTGCTCGGGCGCCACCCCCACTGCCGACAGCACTGCCGCCAGCATGAACAGCGAAGCCGAAGGCACCGGTGCCGTCCCGAACGCCGCCAGCGCGCCGGTCAGCAGCACCAGCCCATAGACCTGCGGTGTCAGCGGCACACCAAACGCCTGCAGCGCAAACATGCTGAGCAGGCCGACATACATCGCCGTCCCGTCCTTGCCGATGCTCGCGCCAAGCGGCAGCACCGTCGAGAATACCGGCCGGCCAATGCCCAAATTCTTCTCTGACACCCGCATCGCCACCGGCAGCGTTGCCGAGCTCGATGCGGTCGAGAACGCCACGACCAGCGCATCGATAATCCCGCGGAAGAAGGGCAGCAGCGGCAGCCTGGCGAGCAGCTTCAGGATCAGGCTGTGGACCACCACGATCTGGATCAGCGACCCCAGCACCACCGCCAGCGCCAGCCAGCCGACATTGACGAACACCGCCGTGCCATTGGCCGCCACCGCATTGGCGATCAGCGCGAACACGCCGAACGGCGTCGCCTCCATGACGATGCCGACGACCTTGAGCAGCACCGCCGACAGCGATTGCAGCCCGCTCGCAAACGGCTTGCCTGCCTCGCCCGCCACCACCGTGCCGACCCCGACCAGGATCGCGACAAAGATCAGCGCCAGCATGTCGCCCTTGGCCAGCGCATCGACGATGTTGAGCGGGATGATCCCGATCAGCTGCTGGTACGGCGTCACCGCCTCGCCCAGCGCATGCGGCGAAGCAGTGCCGAGCGGCGCACCCACGCCCGGCTGGACGATGGTCGCGACCAGCATCCCCACCGACACCGACACCGCGGTGGTAAAGGCAAACAGCCCGATGGTCCG